>Ga0222670_1000213_pt1 | contig 27130 bp, 20 predicted proteins | sample AntAcemetagen732_FD_181148 | JGI IMG/M metagenome (GOLD analysis project Ga0222670, IMG submission 181148) | Saline water microbial communities from Ace Lake, Antarctica - #732 | ecosystem: Environmental > Aquatic > Non-marine Saline and Alkaline > Saline | place: Antarctica: Ace Lake... | reverse complement strand
AAAGGTTTATCCTTTTCTGGATTATGTAAATTTTGATTTTACTGATTCGTCTAAACCAGTTGAATTTGAGTTGCTTCTTGATAAATAACTCGGTCGTGCCTTGTTATGTATCGCATTTGAAGCAATTTTGTAAATATTTGTTGCTCCGTTCGTATCTCTGTTCCAATAACCGCATCCGTTTTTACAACAAATCAGTCCATGAACTAAAATACGCCCGTCTCTAAATGGTTTCGGGTTTTCCCTTACCATTGTCTTGCTACAAATTCCTACTTCACATTTAGAACATCTACAACTCGTTCTAAACTCATCAACCAAATAAGTTTGAAAACCTGCTTTTCTAAACAATGTTCTCATTCCTTTACCTTTGGTTGGTTCTTTGAATTTCATATGTTTTTTTTGCTCGAAATCACCAAAGCAAACTACAACTTCGTTTTCACTACCAAATATATGTTTGAAACGGTTCAACATTTTCTGTTCGCTTTTCTTGGTATTCCTATAACTTTGTAATTTTAATTTTCTAAAAATGTATTTTTCATAAAACGAAAACAATAATCTATTTATTTCACTCTTCTTTTGAATATATTCCTTAAAATTGGTTAGGTTAAGTGATTTCTTATTTAGTTTAGATAATTCTGTTTCCAATTCTATAATGGTTCTACTTGTTCCATGACCTTCTATTTGTTCTCGTTTCAACTTTAATTGTATTTTTGAATACTTCTTTTTCTTGGTTTCCTTTCTTCTTTGGTCTTGTGAATATCTAAAGGTATTTGCGTGTTTATTATCATCATCAACACAATAAATCAAATCACACAAACCTGGATCGATTGCAACTATTTTCTTATTTTGTAAAGGCACTGAATCATTGATTTCATCAATATATGTTTCTTGGTTCGCTCCTTTTTTCATCATCGGCAATCGCTTACCAATTAAATCCTTACGCAGTAATAACAATGTGCAACTAATACCATCGGTTTCTATCATATGATGAAACTCGTAATACTTTTTATGAAAACTCTTCAATTCAGTCCTAAAAAAGAAATCCCATATTTTATCTTCGTTTCTCTTCAAATTCCCCTTTGTTAAATAATCACTTTTAATTCCTTGTTTCTTCGTCATTAATAAATGCACTAATGTTGTAGTATCCAATCTGATATGTTTTGGAATAACTTCGCTTCTCATTGGAAATACATTACTGATTGTTTGATTTTCGGTTTCCACTTGGTTCATCATTCGTATCATACACGGAAAATAATCAAAAGGACTACATTGTATATCATAATACAAATTCTTCTTGAAAGTTTTAACAGGAATGATTATTTGTTTTTGTGCATCAATCCAAGTATGATAAGAAATATGAGATTTATATTTTACGGTTTCAACATTCAATAAATCATTCTTGATTTTTCTTAATTGATTACATAGTTTATTTATTCGTGCGTCTTTGTCCTTCTTGGTAATATTCATTTTTCTAATTTTACCTACTAAAAATGATTTTTTCCAAACAACATTTACATATCGTTCAACATATTCCACATAATGTAATTTAATATTGTTCCCATACATAGTAAGAATATCAATGGTAAGATAATCTAAAATTGTATTCATATGCGTATAATCCAAAATCTCATTTTGAATAAGAGGTTGAAAATCGGTTTGGTAAAAATCATGTAGTTTTTCTTTGAGTGCTTTGATTTCGGGTTTTGGTGGTCTGCCTTGTGGTTTTTCATTACAAAGTATTTTCATACACGAATTAATAAACTCACCATTAATGGTTGGTAAAGACGAATGCTTCTCATAATGGTCTAATAAAAAGAGTTTCATAAACATTAATGTTTGAATAACTATTTTATTGCACTTAATAACGGCATTTGTAATTTTAGTCGAGTTAATCGCAGGATGTTTCAGGACATTTTTCAACGAAATTTTAATTCCTTTGAAAAAGTCGGTTGGCGGATTTACTTCTTCTTCCATCCTTATACTATTACTAAAGATTTTATTTTAAGTAGTTTAACGAATTAATATAAAATTGATTTAATATAATGATTGAAGCACCAGATATAGAATACAATGAGTAATACAATGAGTAATACTATTATACAAACACATTACATATACCTTTTACAAGAACGAGAATTTACCAAGACATCTGAACCTATATATAAAGTTGGAAGGACTACAAAATCAAATCATCAACGATTTAATCAATACCCAAACGGGTCTATTTTATTATTTCAAATAATTTGTAATAATTGTAAAAATATCGAAAGATGTATTATTAAACAATTCAAAGAAAAATTTATTCTACGAAAAGATATAGGCAACGAATATTTTGAGGGCGATTACACCAGGATGATTGATATTATTTACTCAACAATACAAAGCGAAATATGTGTTACTACAAATGAAGAAGAAAATGAAGAAGAAGAAAATGAAGAAGAAGAAAATGAAGAAGAAGAAAATGAAGAAGAAGAAAATGAAGAAGAAGAAAAATTAAAATTAAAATCAGTGTATGAAAAAATATGTAAAATATTTCCTGATTATAAAAATGATGAAAGTTTTGGAGGTATAAAAAAATACATTAAATTAGATGTAATTGATGACGAATATATAATATATTACATGGAGCCTAAAGTAATGAATATCGTTCAGAACCATTATGATAAGTATGTTGATGTTTATCAAAATATAATTAGTCAATATCATATTGATAAACACGATGATTTACACAATTTGAATTATTTAATTAATAACAAACAAACATTGTGTATTGGCAAAATATATGATATAAATTCAATTGCATTTATTGATAAAATTAATAAACCAAAATTCAACATAAATATTGAAAATTTTAATGAGTTCAAATTACAAGTACCATCTATACTACCATATTGTGATGTAGTCGAAGAAAAAATTCGTCAATTATTCTATCACAATATGATTATTAATTACGAATTATATGTTACAATGATGGATACACGTAAAGAAGATGTAAATTTTAATATTAATAAAATAAAACGAAAAGATTATGCTATATTGAGTATATTTGTAAGAAATCGCCCTATGACAATAATTAAAATTAATTCAAAATACTATGATTATGTTACATATTGCCGGAAATATATACCATATGTAATCCGCACAACTACCGAAAATGATTATTATGTAGTAAATCGTGATTATGAATACATTGGATTAAATACAAAATGTATGGAATATATCAAAGGATATTGGTTATTTAATGATGAAACTAAACCTTGGGATGAAAAACAATATGTCATACAAATGATTAATAAATATAAACAAACAATAAAAGAAAATAATCTTAATAAATGTTTGAATATAAATAAATTTACTGAAGATATTTTATCATTATTTGATTAATTCAAAAGTATAAATATGTGTTCGGATCGGTTGTCCGTTTTCAGTCAGTTGAAAATCTTTACTTTCTACCTTATATTTTGGTTTTATCAAGTTTTTTATGATTGACAACCAAGGTCTTTTTATTTTACTCGGTTCTCCCACTGCCTTTATTCCATTAAAGGAATACCATTTTCTTATTTCTGGTATTAGTTTCATTATTTGAATTTGGATTTCTTCGTTTTTATCCAATTCATAAAGCGTATATGTATTTTTATTTTCCAAATCTAAAATATGAATGATTTTATCCACCATTTCGCTCTGTTCTTTTTTATACAATTCACTCTTTAATCTCATAATATACTTAATATAACTAATAAATTTTTAAGTATGTTATTTATAATTTTTTAATTTACGCTTTCGTGTTGAAGGTTTCCGTTCCATTTGTATCCCTTCTTTTGAGTTGTATGCATATTCAAAATAGTTCTTATGATTTTGCGGTTTCACTTTACCAATAGCGTTGTCTATATTATTTTCTAATTGTTCGTAATTATTTACATTTCGATTCTTTTTCATATATGTTTTTATTTGGTTAAAGTATGCCTCTATTGCATCAGTTTTTGGTGTATATGGGACACAAAATAAATAGTCATTACCACTTTTTGTAATTGCACTTTTAATTGTTTCGTTATTATGACTTTTCGCATTATCTAAAATAATTAGGTGATTTTTATATTTTGGAAAAATATGCTTTTCAAAAAATTCTAACAATCTTTCAGTATTCATACCTCCTTTCTCATATAATTCTTTACCAACACATTTCGAATTGCTGATAGCAACTAATAAAGTGAATTTACGAAATACAAATTGGTTAGATGTTTTTATTACACAACGCCTACCTAAATTACATCTACTATAATTTGGTTTCAATGCTGAACCAACACTGGTTTCATCTAAACAAATAATTTTGTCTAATGGATATTGTTTCACTTTATTATAAAACTTATTCATTTCACTTTGTTTTTCAATCGGTTTTCTGTATCTTTCTTTTGGAAAATGTTCGTGTCTGGTGCGTTTCCTCGTTTTGTTATTATCTCTTACAATTTGACCTAAATGTTGAGGTGTAATATCAAAATTAGAATAATGATGTTTCATATCCACAACCAGTTCTTGCATGGTAAGTTGTTCGTTCTTCTTCAATAATTCTAACGCAGTATTTACTTGCGGTCTGGTTATTTTGTAAGAAATGGGTTTCCTGATTTTTCTTGTAAGATTTTTAGTTGTGTTATATTTGTAAATCCAATCTCGTAATGTAGATTTTTTACAATCAAAAATTTTACAGGTTTTCTTATACCCATCACCATTTTCATTATTCAAATAATATTTAACAGCAGAATTTTTATAATCATCTGTTTTATGTTTAGTCATTATACTATAATAAATTAAGAAAATTAATTAGGGGTGCGGATTTAAATCTTCAAGGGTGTAAATCATCGTCAGGCAACTGAATCGCACTCGTAAAATCAGTAGATATATTTTTTGTTTTTATTTCTTCTTCCAATGCTTTATGCTTTACTAAAGCGTTAAATAATTGCCGCCTATTATGTAATACCAATGTTCGGTCTTTAATATAATTATCATTTCTTGCTTTGGAATCCATAATAGATTCAAATTCGGTGGTTAAAGCTTGTTTTGATTCAATCAAAGTTAAATATTCTTCATCCATAGCTATCTTTATTTTAGACCATTCGCTCAATTTTTCGGTTACGTCTTGGTGTTCCCATAATTCTTCTTTTGTATGAGGACCCAATATATCCATTCTATATTCGATTTTATTATGTAAATTGGCGTATTTCTCTCGTAAATTGTGTATCCTTTCTTTTTGTTCATCAAATTTATAATATTTTGAAACAGATAATATAAGACTTATATAGGTAGAAATTGTAATTCCTGATACGGATACAATTGATTCGGTCGTAGCAAAGTAATTTTTTGTAGATTGTAAAAAACCAGAAACAGTTGATAATACAATAACTGAAATCTGAATATAACTAATATATGTATTAAGCTCGCTATATTTTATATCTAATAATCGCTTTGTCGATTTACATTCCTTTAAAATAAACATATTATTGTTAATTAGGGCATGTAATTCATTTTTAAATATAATAAATTCCTTGGTTTGCTTATAACTATGTCTATCTTCTTCATTTGATTTTTGGTCAGTTGGTGGCTTTGATGATACTATCGCCTGATTTATATTTTCTGGAATATGCTTTTTCTTGATATTATCGGCGATTGATTTGGCTGCCTTGTTTATAACTTCATCATGTGATTTATTTATTATCTTTTCAACAACTTCTAAATTAATAACGCCATTCGTGGGAATATCGTCTATATTATTAGTTGCTGTCGTATTACTTTTTATATTTTTGCTCATTTTACACCCTTGAACATTTAAGTTCGCACAACTTTATGTCGTTTTGAAAATAAATATTATAAGGTGTAAAATCAATAGTTGTGCTTACCGCTTTACTTCGGCTTTAACAACGATGGTCTTACTTTTTCTTGTTTCTTTGCCTTCGGCAAAACAAGTGAAAGACGATGCCCTACTAAACTCTTCTGGTCTTGTTTGATTTTTTATCCAACAAGTAGTTAAGTTCATTATATTTACTGCGGAATTCGCATCTCGGGTTCTAAATACGGTTTGTTTGTTTTGGCAACTCACGCAATTAGAACACACGAAAAGACGATATACTTCCTTATTCTTTTTGTCTCTGTAATGTTTCATTTCATTATAACAATCACAACATTTCTTACTGGTATTGAATTCATTGATTGTAATAGTATCATATCTTTTATGGATTTGTTTCCTTAATCCCTTATTCATCGTAGGCATAAAATGTTTCATTTGTGTATCTCTGCTCCAATTTCCATAACCAATTAGAATATTTGAACCAAATGTTTCTTGGATTTTATTAAGGAAATTATCAATGCTTTTCTTACCATAACTATATTGCCTAAATTTCATTTTTCGCCAAGTTTCGTTTATGTAAAATTCGGTTGTTTCTTTATTGAGTTTATCCTTTTCTACTAAATATGCTTTGAACTTGATGTAATCAACAGATTTGCTATTTTGAACTGATAAATGAGTTTCTTTTTCAATAATTTTATTTCGTTTCTTTTCTTGTAATAATATTCGTTGGTTGCGTTTCCCATAACTTTCTATTTTCCGTTGTGATGCTGTGTATTGTAATTTATTACCATTATTATCCATCATATACACCAACGAGTGTTTGCCCGGGTCGCAACCAACAATATTCCTATCGTTCAATGTATCTAATTGTTCTTTGGATAAATCTTCAATACCATAAAAATCTTGGTCTGGAATGCTTGGAACGCGGCTACCCCATTTCTTATCTTTCAAATCTTTTCTAATAAACAACAAGCAACAAGATACTCCGTCAGTTTGTATTTGATGATGGAATTGGTAATGTTGATTTCTAAATATTTTATGGTTCAAATTCAAAAAGGCATTCCAAATATCGTATTGGTTTTCTTTTAGGTTTTTATGTAATTCCCCCTTTTTTATTCCATCTATTTTATTTGCTGGACAAAATAAACTAACCAAACTTGCTGTATCTAAAATAATATGTTTTGGAACAATATTAGTTCGTAGTGGTAAGGGTTGGAATAATTTACTTTCTTGTTTTTCCAATACTTCATTCATATACAACATTGCTTTCAAATATTCAAATGGTCTAACTTTCACATCATAATAAACAGACTTTGTAATATTGGATGGTAAAATGTTGAATAAATGAGTGGTTTTCCATTCATTGAAAATTTCATCCGTTTCATTATTCAAATTCATAAGTTGATGTTTCAACTTGAATAAAATAGATTTATCTTCTGTTAAATTTGTGGTTGTTTTATTGATAAATCTCAAAAAGTGCTGAATGAAATGTTCTTGTGCGTTGTTGGATAAAGAAGTATGAATTTGCGTTGCTAAATAAGGTAATAAAAAAGTAGTGTTTTTCAAATTGGTTTTCTCGTGATTTACTGCTGGCTGATATTCTTCCAAATAAAATCTTACCAACTTATCAAGTAGTTCTGTATTTTTACTTTTCACTCCTTGATTACTTCGTGTTCCTAATGATTTGATACAATACAAAATAAAAGTGTTATTAATTTCGGGTAAGGCAGTTTTATTTGAATAGCAATTCAGCACATACAACCGAATAAACTGGTAGGAATGTATCATCAAATCGTTCATTTCAAAAACAAGATTATTTATTACAGGTTGGACTAAATCACGATTGAGTAAAACAGATTTGAGTGGTATTTTGAGAGTTTTGTATGCGGATTTATCGTTATTCCTAAACTCTTTGAATTCGTCCTTCAACTTCTTCTTTTTGACCATCCTATATTCTATACAAAGATTATGTTTTTATATAGTTATTACAAATAACTATATAAACTCCTAAATGTTTTCATTTTCGTTTTTGTTTTTTTCTTCAAGTTTCTTTAATTTTTCCTTTTTATTCAAGTATGCTCGTCGTGCGTATTCCTTTTTTTTTTCAGTTGATAAATTAGTAGAATAATTAGTTTTTTCTTTATATTCCTTAACCCGTTGCTTATGTTCGTCTTTATTATTTTCATAATATACTTTTCTACTGGATGGTGCTGTGTATTTTTTGAGATGCTCTTTGGTTTGAATTAATTCATTTTGTAATTTTGTATTTTCTTCCTCTGTAATTTTTAATTTGTGTATTAGTTCATCAACATTCATAGTTAGTATAGTATGATAAATATTTTTTATGTAATTTATCATATTATTTATTTTCGTATTTTTGTGCGAACTTAAATCTTCAAAGGTGTATATAACAATACAAAAAAATACTCTATTTACTGACCCATATTCTACCACTTACTTTTTTTTACTTGTATTTTAGGACCGGCACCTCGCTTCTGAGCACTGTTTGGATCATATATTTCATCTTCTTCGTCACTATTAATATCCTTTGATAATTCCCAAAATTCTTTCGAACCTAATCTAAAATTACTGTGATTTTGTGCCTTGTACCAAAAAATTTGGTCCTGTAATTTATTTGATTTGGCATTATTGTTAATAACAAGACATTCGAAATTTTCAGTACATTGGTCCATTACTTGACAAAATGATTCAAACGTAGGAAACATACCCGCATAATTTTCCCAAATACGTTTTCTATTCGCAATATACGGCTCTCTCAATATAAATACAAAATCAATATTTGTTCTTAGATTGGGTGGTATACCTAACGGATATTGCATAGTAATAATTAACATGATTTTCCAATGGCGACCATTCATAAACAATAATCTCATTAACTTATCTTTTGTCCATTTGTTATCATACAAACAATCATCCAATATCACAAATGCTCTTGGGTCTATATTTGTGCGTTTATAAGCTTCCATCTCCTTCTTGATTTGCTTCAATACTGTTTTTTGACGTTTCAATATGTTTTCTATGATAGCACTGCTATATTCATCATGAATAAATAATTTAGGCACATGTTCCGCAAAAAAACCGTTACCTGCTTCTGTGCCAGAGATTACAGTTCCAATCGGAATATCCTGATGATAATATAATAAGTCTCTTACTAAAAAACTTTTTCCAGTATCTCTTCTACCAATTAAAACTACGACCGGACCTTTATTTTCGTCTGGTCGAAAGCTAATATTTTTCATATCGAATTTTTTCATATCCAATGACATGATTATCTTCTAAAAAGAAAAAAATAATTAATGATTTACGAGAAAGAAATAAGTTTAAATGTATTATAATATTTACTTTAAGAATAATAAAGAATGAACTTTTCTTTGTATTATCAAAAAAATAAAAACGAAGAATTGTTTCACAGTTTAGAAAACTCTACCTTAGGTTTAGAAAAACTACAAAATTATGTTCCATTATATGACAAATTCTTTTCATTGAATTCATCTAACTATAATAGCATTAATTTGAATCAAGCATACTACATTCATTCTATTAATGAAGAAATTGATAATAATGTATTGAATGTTAATGTATCTGATAATTCAAACAATCTTCTCAAAAGAGATGTATTCTGTAAATTCTCCCCTTTACTAGACCCACTTAAATATTTAACCGGGAAATATGATTTGTCGGGAAACCAGGTTATCACATTGCCACAATTCAATACAAGCAATTGTTTTCCTAAACTACTTGATAAAAATAATAGTGCTTACGTAGACGCATTTTTTTCGTATTTATCTAGTCAGTTATTACATAACTATGGCTTTTTGAATAGTATAGATTATTATGGTGCGTTTCTAAGCGAACAAAAGAAATTTGTATATAATATTTCAGATGACATTGACTATTTAAATGAAAGCGACTTTTTTCATAAAAATAATAATCATAAATTTATGATTGATAATAATGAACATGCTAAGGTTTTTAATATAGATTCACGGACTAATAAAAAAAAACTTGTGATTATTGGTAAGTTAGACAATATAGAGCTTGATACGTTATCCACCGATACTTTTTCTATATTTTCGGTTAATAGTGAACTGGGCACGGACACGGTCCCGGACCCTAGTCCTAACCCAGAACAAGAACAAGTTCCTGGACAACTCCCGATACAAATTGTAGATTTAAGCGACGTGTGTATTTATAACCATCCTTTGAAAAAATCATTGTCTCTTTCTACAACATCAACATACAGTTCCAAGTCATCTAATACATCGATTGACGATGCTGAAACTGATGGCCTAGATGATGACGATAAGGATGGTGATGAACATAGCGACGATGATGATGATGACGACTGTGATGATGATGAGGATGATGAGGACGATGTGTATTGTTCTATTTTCAAATTTCCGGTTCAGATGATAATACTGGAAAAATGTGAAAATACATTGGATTATTTAATGGAAAAAGATTTATTAGAACAACACGAATGGACTTCTTGCTTGTTTCAGATAATTATTAGTTTGGCCGTATTTCAAAAAACATTTTCTTTTACACATAACGATTTACACACGAATAATATTATGTATATTCCAACTGAAAAACAATTTTTATATTATACTTTTAATAATGTTACATACAAAGTTCCTACTTATGGTAAGATATATAAGATAATCGATTTCGGTCGTGCTATTTATAAATTTAACAAACATATTATGTGTAGTGATAGTTTCCATCCAAAAGGGGATGCTGCTTCACAATATAACTGCGAACCTTATCTGGATGATAAAAAACCTAGACTAGATCCCAATCCTAGTTTTGATTTATGTAGATTGGCATGCTGTTTGTATGACCATTTTGTAGAAGATATATTTGAAGCTGATGCTATCCTCAAAAAAAATAAGTTGGCACGGTTACTTAATACATGGTTAACAGATGATAAAGACAGAAACATATTGTATAAAAATAGTGGCGAAGAGAGATATCCTGAATTTAAATTATATAAAATGATAGCGCGAACTATTCATAAGGCCATTCCATCTGTTCAACTAGAAAACGAGGTATTTAAAAATTACATTGTTAGTAAGAAGAAACTCAATAAAAGTGCTAAAATAATGAATCTCGATAACCTACCTAATTTACAGTAAATAAGTAAATTATCACAAATGTTGTGTAATACATTTTTTCAATGCGAATGAATGACGTTTATTTTTATTTATTTTTTATTATTGTCTATAATAATAAAAAAATGTTCATCTCAATCTAATTTATCCTAAAAATCCTATAGAGTAGACAACCTGGAATGGACTAAAACGCTGGATTATCTACAAATGCCATCGTAGCCTTGCCACCGACTTTCACATCTTTGCTGTCAAACTGTGAATACAAATATATACCTGAAACGGAAGCAAAATATACAAGTAACGTTTCTTTAACGAGAACCTTTAATGGCTTCTTTTCATCGTCAGGCACAAATTTCATTTCTAAGAATTTGAATAGAAAAAATACTGTTGATATGGCTAAAGCATATACAAATACTTCTGTCATTTACATTAACTTAAAATAAAGTTAATGTGAATTTTACGAATTATGTTGTCATACTTTTTCTAAAAGTATATTTATGTCAATATTTCAATTTCTTCAAGACCAATTGGAACCTTATTTATATGTCTAGGCTTTTCTAAATCATGTACGTCGAGTTCGGTTAAACTTATTTTCTCCCCTATTTTTAATCTGTCACCATCTTCATCATCGTCTGCTTCCAATTGCCTAGCTCTATATCTATCTGTACTTATTTGTTCTAACCTGGCATCCGTCTTTGGGGCTAAAATATCTTCTCTTTTATTATCTATATTAATCGATTTGTCCATGTCATTGAATCGAATGTTTTCTGAATGTTTTCTCTCTGTCTCTTCGTTGTCAAGTGGTTCTATTTCTAGATTTACATTATCATTATTGTTATTAGATTCGGCCTCATCGGTTGATTGGTCTGCTTCTTTATCAAGCTCTTGGTCTTGTTCTTCTCCTTGTCCTTCCTCTTCTACTGGTTCAGTTGATATTATTTCTTCGCTTTCTTCCACTTGAATATCATCTTCAATTGATTCGTCCAAGTATACCTTTAAAATATTTTCAACCGGAATATTATCTCGAATAGTATTCAATATATGTTCCTTTACAATTAATTCCAATTCACGATTGTGTTTTTGTACTTGAAGTGGTCCGATATTTTTCTCAAACAAGTAAATATTAGTATATATTTTTCTGGCGGTATTTATGTATATCTTGTGAACAAACTCGGACAAAGAGGGTACACTTATATCAATCTTTTTTTGTTTGTTACCTACACGCATACATGTCAAGCTTTTTAACTGGATAATATGAACACAGCTGATTAAATCATTTAAATAGCCACAATTGCTTTTTTCCACAATTCGTTTTGTTTCCTCTTCCACAATATTTGAATTCCATTTGGGAATTCGTGCTAAAAAGTTTTGGAATGTCATCAAATATTTTTCTAATTCATCGTTTTCATCACATAATTTCCAAGACTCATCGAAGATTGATTTAAATCCCTCTATTACTAGAGGAGTTAAGATGTTAATTAAACGCGCACACCACTCATTTCTAGACTCTTGTAAACTTGACACTGAATAGTCATCCATTTACATAAAAGAAATATTTTCTAAAGTATAATCTAAACGCTTTAATACAAAATTCAATATACAGGCCATCAATAATCGTTCTTCTCTAAATTCTCCCTTTATTTTTTGAATAAACACTAAATATTCATATTTTTTTAGTTCATCTATCTTCATATCTTTAATATACTCTACCAAGTCTAAAGCACTATAACCCTTTTCATATAGCGTCTCGCTTATTTCTATTACTTCATATTCTTTTATTTTGTCAAATTCGTTCTTGAATTTCGTTTTACGTTGCTTATCATATTTTGATACGGAAAAACAGGAATCTAGCTTATATCGATGTAAATTTAATTCCTTGCCATTTATTATCGGTTCAGGTATAAATATTTCGCAAAATCGAGACAAAATCGGTTTTAGTAATTTATACTTGTCATCTACTATGATAAAAAATCTAGTTGAATGACTAAATAACTCGATACATCTTCTTAGTGCGGATTGCGCATCAATAGTTAGCTTATCCGCATTCAATAAGATGATACTCTTAAAAATGCTTCCTTCTTGTAAATTTATATTTGTTCTGGCGAAAAATTTTAGTTCTTCGCGTATAAATTTAATGCCTTTTCCATGAGCACAATTGACTATCATCACATAATTTTTCATATAATTGGTTTCATTTCTATACACTTCTTTTAAGAAATTAAATAATAACGTCTTCTTACCGGAACCTGAAGTCCCGTGAAATATCAAATTGGGTATTTTCTTATTGTCTATGAAATTATTTAACTTTTGAACTATATTTGTGTGAATTGGTAGTGACATATAATACATAATTTATGTCATTACTTTTTAATTCTTTTTACGTTATTCATATATAATTATTCCAAATGTATATTATATAATAAAATCACAGAATGAATTGTTTAGTGTATGATTTATTCAGTGGCGTTGGATTTTGTAATCAATTATTTTCACTTGAAACTGCCATTTATTTAGCTAATATTACTAGTCGTAAACTTGTTTTATTAATAAAAAACCCATTATGTCATTGTGGTAGTTCTTCCTGGAATTATGGAACCATTCTGGATTTTTTTAGCGACGATTATTTAAAATATTTGCCTCATGGTGTAGAAGTACATTATGGTGCGGTACCAGAAAAATATACACACATCTTGAGTGATAAGGAAAAGACACATAATCTATTATTTGGACATAATTTTTCCCAAATAGGATTTATAGATAAGGAAATATTAACATTGTATAATAACAACATTAATAACGTCGACATTAAACATTTTCTACATGGTAGAAACCCACGTATTCTTGACTTGTCGACTTGGACAAATGAATATATTTACATAACGGAATCAAATGCTGCCAGGTGTTTTTCTAATTTTTTAACATCCACTACTAATTATCATTTAATGTCAAATATATGCGAATCTTTGACTCATTTACATGAATCATTTTATTGTATTTTTAATCAGCTGTCATATACCGATAAATACATTGGTATTCATTTTAGATTTGGCGACGCCAGATTGTCAACGAGCGTGGTAAATTCCCGATGTAATGATGATATTCGGCATATTATAGAAATAATAGAAAAACATGATGAATGTAATAAGGAAATTGTAATTATGGCAGACAGAAAAGACACATTATACTTGGCTAATATCAGTAATAATATTGGAGCCAATATTACGTTTACGGAAGATATAATAGAAAGTATAGATTTGGACAAATATTTTCCAAATATTACTAATAAATCAGTCATTCAATTTTTATTACAGAAATATATCTGTGAAAAGGCACACGTCTTTATTGGATATGAAGGTAGCACAGTATCACACCATATTCATTATGTAAATTATATTCAAAATAAACCATATCAATATTATACTCATAAATATATTGTTCATAAACCAGAGGAATGTTCATGGTTTCTCAATGGTGTATATGGTGGCGGAATAGGCTGGAAACTATTTTTTCCAGATAATATATTTTTGAATAAACTGAAAATAATTACTCTTACCAATGATGGTTATAAGCACCTAACTGATAATTTGTTAATTTCTATGGCGAAATTAGGTATAGAAAAATCGTTAAAAATATACTGTATAGGTAATGAATCATATTCCTATTTTAAAAATAAATATTTCTTTAACGAGGTAGAGCAAATAGACGCAAATGATTCATATTTAAATAGTTGGGTTGAATACAGAGCGTGCCAGAGCAAAGATGACATTGGGAAAAAACAATGGGCATCTATTACTTCCTATAAAATATATGCTATTCACAATGAATTGATATCTGGCAATGATGTTATATTCATTGATGGAGATATTGTCTTTGAAAAAGACCCTTTTAAATATATGGTGGACTCTCTGGAACCAGATACGGAATTATTAATTCAAAATGACCACCAAGATGCGGAAAATCCTAATATGTGTACTGGATTTTTCTGGATGAAGTCAAATGAAAATACCATTAATATTACGAATTTTGAGACAATTACCAAAAATATCGACAGTTTTCAAAACGACCAACAATATATAAGACGATTTTCAAAGAGTATAAAACATAAATATCTAGATTTGGGTGAATTTCCTAATGGCAAATATTATAGAGATAATTGTAAGAACATCGAACCATATATTATTCACTTTAATTATGATGTATCCGATTATAAGATTAAACGTATGAAACAATTTAATAAATGGTATTTAGATGACGAAACTTCCAATAGTATATTTAAAACACGTACACCACAAATGATTTCGGCAGTTGATACAGTTGTAAAAAAAACGAATAACACTGTGAATTATATACATAAGAGCAATGATTCTAACTCAATATGTGAATTTCTTGAAACACGTAATGTAAAAATTAAACAAGGGTATATAACACAGGTTGAAGAACATGCCAATCAATTAGTAAGCCATTTAAAAAGTATATGCGATGTAGAGCAAGTAAAAAATGTATTGGAAGTCGGTTTTCTAGCAGGACATTCAGCCGAATTATTTTTGAAATTAAATGACCATATAAAGGTAACCAGTATTGATGAAAGTGTGTTACAGAGTGTGAACGTCGGTAAAGAATATATTGATGTAAATTATCCAGAACGTCATACATTAATCAAGGGAAATAGCAATCATATTTTAAAAGACAATGTCATGACTCAGACAGAAATGAAATACGATATTATACTCATAGATGGCAGTTTTAAATATGACATAGTAAAGCAAGACATTATACTGTCAAAACAATTCGCACACGAGAATACAATTCTTATTATTAATGGTGTATTGAAAAGTAAAAAATGGGCGAAATATTGGACTTTAGAAATAACTGATGCCGTTGAAGAATTAGCTGGAAATGGTTTTATTGACAATTTACATAATATTGATATTGATGTTGGTAGAGGAACGATAACCTGTAAATATAGTTTTGGTTTCTCAAATAATACAACTTTAAATCCGGAAACAAATAATAATTGTAAACGTATTGTTATAAAATCAACACGTACGGCTGGGTTTTACAGTAATTTATTGGGAATAATCTATAACGCGTATATACATATTATAAATGGAATTGTACCGTATATTTTATGGCAAAACCCAAAATATATGGCAAATGAAGGAGATAATATTTTTAATTATTTTTTTGACCAACCGGAAATTATAGTTACAGACAACGATACCGTTATTATTGAAAATGGATTAAGACCTGAAAATATATTAAAATTTGCCAAGGCAAACAACAAATCTTTTAGGGAACAAATGTATACCATGTATAATCTAGTATGTAAAATAAAACCCGTGTTTAATAGCAAAATAGAAGCATATTCAAACGAATTAAAATTACCTACATTAGACGCGTTTCATATGCGTAAAACCGATAGATTTGTCGGAGGTAAAGGACTTATATACGCTGGTCCAAATCAAGATACAACTGAATCTTATATTAAATCTAATTCATTAACCTCATTTTACTTGGCTACAGATTGTGAAAACACATTTGCATATTTTAATGATAAATATGATTGTTGCTCTTATGCCACAATTCGTTCTAGTGGAACTATAGGTATACATAACAGTAATGTAATAAACCCTAATAACAAAATTATGGCTGAAGAGGCATTTATTGAGAGTTATTTACTATCGCGGTGTAAAACACTACATAGAGTTACAAGTAATTTTTCATTATTTTCATTAATAATAAATCCATCGCAACCATTTATTGATTTATCTGTTATGTTTAAAGATGAAATTATTAAAGAGCATAATTTGAGTGATATTTGCTTGGAAGATTTTTTACTTGGATAATGATATTGACTTTTTGATTCGTTATACAATATGTTATATATTATATATTGTATATTATATAATATATGATATTTATTTTTTACGAAGGAAGACATGGAAATTTTATATTTGAATATATTTTCGCCAAATATATTTCATTGTTAACTAGTCAACCCATTAATGATGAAATTAAATACTATACCTATACAAATAATAAATTTATTCAATTTATAGATAAAGAAAGTGCTAACAATACTATTTCAACCAAAGACGACAATAATGACTTTTTGATTACTGATAAAAATGCTAGTGACATAATTGAACAATTAGTCCAAAATAAAGACTTGTTAAATGGAAAAAACATAATTTTAGGGAAGCGAACTGGATACTATCAAAATAGTATATTATATAAACACCATAATAATTTTATTCCATCCATTATAAATTATCCACAACCATCTAGTAGTATTTACGACAATAAAACAGTTGTTATACATATTCGTCTAGACGATTTTCATAGAAATGGAGATGATTCTGAAATATTATCTTTCAATTACTATGATAATATAATCAATAAATTTCAATATAGTGATATTCATATAGTTTATAATAAACCCGAAAATAGTTCATACAAAAAACGTATGTTACAAAAAATAGGTACGACATATTCTGATGAAGAATCTAAATATTTAAAATATTTTGAAACAAAATATAATGCTAACATGGTGGCTGGGGATATTTCATCTGATTTTAACTATTTCCGGAAGTTTACACATGTAATATTATCAGCAAGTTCTTTTGCGTTCTGGTCAACTGTGAATATTCCACATAAATGCGTAGTTCATGTACCTAAACACAAACAATGTAATGCTACTTGTAATACATGTGATATACTTAAATGGTGTGGACATGATGTATTTGAATATCCAAATGTAAAATTTGTTAATTTTAATGAACAGAGAAAAACAATTGGGCATTGTTTTCCGTCTTGTGAAGGATATGTTGGGGAAATAAATTATCCAACTAGACAGACAACCGTTTATCCAGCACATTTTAGTGGTATGAAATCCGGATTTTTTTCCAATTGTTCTATAGCATTGTACACGATAGTACGATATTATAATTTAACAAAAACTATGCCTGATAATATTGATATGAGTTTGTTATTTGAACTATATAAAAAAAATAGTCTAGATTATTCCCTTAGTACACGGTCGTTATGTAAACTTCTTTGTATAGACGAATGTATATGTACAACTTGTAATCCTTCTCTCAGTGATGATACATGGTCAGGTAGATATAAACATATATGTAATAAAACATTTTCTTACGAAATAAATATTGGGCCGCGATATTTTAATGAGTATATGAAACCAAATGAAGGTGTATTAAAACAATCTAATTTCAAACACTGGTCTCAATTTCATCCTTACACAAATGAATTAATAAATTGTGTTAAGCCATTCGCATTATCTACATTTGCTCCATCAGTTCATATATTAAATTTAGTTAAAGAATATGAATATAAATATCAAATAGATTATGATAACACTTGTGTGTTATTTTTTCGTGGAGGAGATAAAATATCCGAAACAAAACTGCCTAGCTATCAAGAATATATCGTAGAGATTAGAAAAAACCATGAACATACAAATTTAAAATATTTGGTTCAATCTGACGAGAGTGAATTTATAGAAGAAATGATGAATACATTTAGTCAGTCATTTTACTTCAAGGATGAAATAAGAACTTTACCTGCTAGTAGAAAGGGACATGTTGATAATTGTATTACTGACGTAAGCAATTTTGAATTTACACAAAAGTTCTTAGTAATTGTCATAATAATGTCAAAGTGTAAATTCGTATATTGTAATAGTGGTAATATATCTATTTGGATACGAATTTATAGAGAACTTAATGAAGGCTTTAATCAATGGATATTCTGGAATAATGAACGACTGTGGTTCAACCCAAATCAATAAATGTAATATCATACATACCTTGCTATAAATTTATCTTCTGAAATTCTTTAACTAGAAATCCGGTAACTTGTCGTTTTGATGCTTTTTGATTATTTAAACAGTTATCTAATTGTGAATTATTGTCATCTCTATATGTAAACATAGGAAATTTATAAGTATACGCTGTATAGCTAGTATTAATATTAGCATTTCCATATATTCCTAACTTACCGTCCGAGGTTGGTAATATTTTATTTGTAAGTGTTTCAAAGTGTTTTAACATTTCAATACCACATTTTCGCGTAATAATATACGCCAAGCAGGATCCTACATTGTCTATAGTTCCCCATTTAAAAAATTCAGGTTGTTCATGCCATGGGTTGTCTGGTTTATATATTGGCGCATAAATAATAGCTAATTGTATAATACCCGTATCAGATGGTGCTTTTTTTATTAACTCGTCGGGAGTACATCTCCAATATTTACTGTATTCAAACACTAAATCGTCTTCACATATAATTGCGTAATCATCTGTACTATTTGTTATAAATTCAGATATAGCCTTCATATGCGACCTATGACATGCTGTTTCTTTCGCATTCTTTAAGGATCCTCCCATATTAGTATAATTACTATATGGTAATGCATCAACACGTATGAATTCGCCTATACTGTTATTTGTAAATTCGTTTTCTAACTGTTCGCGACGTTCTGTAGCTGTTTCTAAATTAATGTAATAATATTTCATTTATATAATATATATTATTGAAATATTTATATTTTTTCTTTAATTATACACATTTGAAGATTTTACATTCTTGTTTTTTTTTACTCTGTGAAAACGGCGTTTTAGACCCTTGAAGATTTAAAATCGCACAATTCGGTAAATTAAATATAAAATTGATATAAAAAAGATATGTTGTATTCTTATATACAATATGAATACTATGTATGAAAAGTATATTGGCAAATATGGAAATTTCTCTCACATCCTCAATATTGAAATTGACAAAAGTTTAAGTGAAGATGAAAAACATATAATTCTTTACGATATATACGATTTAATTAATGAAAAAGATATTAAAAAAAATATATCAAATATGAATATCATTATCAAATGGAGGGTTTATGATAACTCTAATTTATTACATTACTATACAGGGGGTGATGGCATTCTTGGTGATGTAGCAATTTACGAGCATACAAAATTATTGTTAACTGACATAAACAAAGTAACAACTAGTGATAAGTTTAAAATTTATCTTAACAAACCGCTTACTAAATCTATTTGTATGTTGAATAAAACTATTTAGGGTGCCATTTTAAATCTTCAAATGTGTAAATTACCAAGGGTGTAAAATATTCAAATATGTATATCTGCAACATCTTCACCGACAATTGCTTCATCGATAATTTCTTTTAGTTTTCCCTTATCTCTCAAGGTCAATGCTATCATATGGTCATTACCTGGGTGTTCTATGGTAGTACAATTTGGTGACTCTAAATATATGGCATGTTTTTTATCAGCACCTTTATTTCCGTTGACAGAATAATGTATATCAACCGGAGACGAAAATGGGCGGAAATTATTTAAGTCCAATGCCTTTTGGTATTCTTCGTCTTCTGGATGTAAGGTTCTCAACCACTTACATGTATTGGGAGCATTATACACGTCACCAATCAAATCTTCTTTGCGGCCAGTTAGCACTGTTTGAGGACTAAAAGCGAGTACCTTGTCAAACCCCAACAATTGTCCATATAGAATGGCAGCATACCCACCAGCCGAGCATCCTAGACCAACAATGCGTTTATATTTTTTTCGGCTTATTAATTCTCTATACATATCAATCGTGTCTTTAAAACATGTTGTTGAATTTCTAATACCAGCAATATAATAACGACAGTTAATGTCACGCAAAAATAGTTTATCTATGTTTGTATATGATTTTAAGAAATTATAGAAAATAAAGGTGGGAATAGATTGCTTCCAACCCATACCAGCAAACGTTATCAATAAGGTATCTCCACCGTTATCTTCCATATAATAATCGTCCATATCTTTCCATGGATGTCCTTTATGCTTATCAGAATAATCTATGTCTCCTATGGCAATGGGTGTTACGCTATTTGCCTCTGTATTCTTTATTAAATCATTATATATAAGAGTGATATTATCCAAAATGGGTATATATCTTTCTATGTAACTAGAAAAGTTGCTATATTGAGAAATATCGTGCTTGATTTGACATCCTTCATCATCAAACATAAACCCGATTAATACTGTGCGAATACCAATTGTAACCGGAGTAACTCTATGTAATAATGACGAATCAAATATAATAATTTGACCCTTTTTCAATTTGAATTCTAGACCTAATTCGTCAAATACTAAACAACCACCTTCATATTCATCCGGGTCGGTTAAACTACATATTGTGGACATTTTTCTATACTTTGTATCACCTGTTGTATCTCTATGTGCTTGATAAAAGCCTTCTTGGTCTCCATAATATTTCCCTATTTTCCACGCCTCACGATATTTAATATCACCAAAATGTGTATTTATTTCCTTATACATATTATCAAAATAAAAATTATCTATCATTCTAAGAGTAGGGCGTTCATTAATATAAAAATCCTTGCGTTTTTTTTGTTTAATATCTACACGTTGTCCAACTTGACCATCGTGAAATTCTTTGTCTTGAATATAAGTCAATATATCATCAATAAATTCATTCGTTTCAATGTCATCATATAAAAAGATTGAAGTATTCATAAATTCTTTATAATATAACGCTAAGATTATTTTTATATTATATTTTTCGATTGTATATAAAATGGATTGTTTCATTTATTTCTAGATAGTGCGTTTTTATTTACACACTGACATAATGAAGTAAAACTATATGATAAAAGTCATCTGGCAAGTTCTCTCTAAAATGAATATGGTCGGTACCTTGAAATATCATTAGACCACCCGCATTACAATCCACCTCAATACATTCTTCTTTCGGGGGTGTAAAATCTGATCTTCCTTTGTGTTTTACCGGCTGTTTCACCTTGTGTAGAAAAATTGGCCAATGTGAATTATCTGGTTTGTTAATAAGGAACGATACTGTATATTCACAGTCAGCACGGTCGGTGTGAGCGGGTAAATCTGAATCATTTACGTAGGCGGATAAATAAGTGTAACTAGGCATTACTTTCTTACCCACAATTTTTTCAATTAAAGGTAACACTTCGTAATGTAATATTCTAGATAGAGGTTCGTTATGTGACTTGAACCTTCTAGATTGCTTATCGCCCAATACATAAGTTCCATTTTCTATAGTTGTTGAATAATATTTTTGACAAATGGCCAAGGTAGACGTATTTAATACGTTTTCAACCACAACCGGACTATATTCATCAAACGTATATGATTTTTGTAAATTATCACTATTTAAAGCACTATAAATATTATCACCCTTTATGTCTGTTATTTCGCCATCTATTACATCTATTATAGATGGTTTTCGACTATTTATGTATTCTAATACAATCTTCTTAAAATAATTAAACTCACCTTTGAATGTATAATTAAAACTCTTTTCACCTCGCCAACTTTGCGAAATTTCATCATTTTCAAACCTTTTTAAAACGGTTTTAAGCGTTTCTGTGTAATCTTCTGGAACAGCGGATGCCTCTGTACTAGTAGTAGTATTCGTATTCGTATTCAATTCCATATTTGTACTTGCCAAGTTATCATTTGATTTAACATTTGTAATTAGTTCTACCGGTAAATAATTTGTCGTACCGTCTTTCTCTCGAATATAAATATTTAAGAAATAAGATTCATTGGAATTATTATTGTAAATAGTATGCTCCACTTCATTATCTCTACTATTTCGCGATGATTGTATTATATTATCATATATTAGCAACGACCCCATATTATTGGAGACAGTTTCATTTATCTTTATAAATTTGGTCTCCATAACGTTATTCAATGGAACTGTAATAGTATAGATTCGTTGTCCCAGTTTTTCAGTGTACTTCTTTCCATTTTCACTTGTAATATCATATGCTTCCATAAACGGTCCATGACTTTGATTAGGCAAATATTTAAATATATTCATATTTTCAAAGAAAGTTGCTTTAATACCCGTTATTTTTTCAATTTTATTTATCGCATTTGGTAAATTTTTATTATTAATCCAACAATTTAAAAATTTGGATGTTGATTTTGTAAAATCACAATTATCAATTATTTGCTTACATTCTACTTCGCTGAGGAAAGCATCTAATTTATATATTGATTTTTTATCCGTTATTTTTGTAAAAGGTGTTGTCAGATTTGATAGTTGCGTATATTTATATATCGGTTGACTAGTGGTTATCGGAGTCTCAATACTATTTACAACAGATGTGAGTGTCGTATCTTGTATGTTTGTAATGTTATTATTATTATAGTACGCCGGATTAAACTCTGAATATAATCTCTTTGAATTACATTCTTTAAACCATAAATTAAAGGCATATTTTTCTCCTTTTATTACTGGCATACCAGCATGTTCTGATAAAGGATGTTTTACGTTCGTTCCAGAATATGTATTTTCGAATACCAATAATTTCCCTTGTTTTGGTAAAACATTTACATTTACTCTATTTAATCGCGTAGAACCACCTTCTTCCACCTCATTTAAATATACTAGGGCAGTTTTTAATCGTGCGCCACCATATTTCATACATCTTAGTGTTTTGTCCGACCCATTATGCTCCCAACTATCATAGTGATTACGATATTCAGCATTTGTATCATAATATATTACCTGGTAGGCTTCGGCATTTTCTAATGGAATACCAACTACACTGGCTATTTTTTCACCAATGTTTTTTGTGATTTCATCGTGATTATGTTGAATCCAAGTATTTAAGCTAGTTCTACCGGTGGATTCAGTTCCTTGTTTTTCATAACTTACCAAGCTACGCACCATGGAGTTTTTTGAGATATTAATCATATGGTTACATTCGTCTTGTGTCAAAAAATTATCTATTGTCAACACTAATGGCTCTTTATTATGTATCTCCTCTATTGTAGTTTTTTTACTGGGTTCAACTATCAATAAATCAGATAAATCGATGGCATCCATTATAAATATAAATAGACAGTAAATGTTTATATTTATTTCAGTTTATATGTTTTAACTTTACATCCTTGAAAATTAATAACTACTCAAACTCTTGGTATAAGGGTTTTCCTTAAACGCGGTTAATATATCAGGATTAATTCTTTCACAATCTTGACAATTGTCGTAATATTGGGGCATATTGATTTTGCCGTATGTTTCTAAAGAGGGTATTGCGTTGTTTGTACCTCCGTTTCCATTTCTTACCCACATTCTATTATTATTTCTGTCGGTTTCATTCTTATCTATTTGAATTCTTTGGTCATGGTTTAACATTGCCATTCCACCTTGATTAGGTCTATTTACATACGTCTTGTTCACATTATTACGCTGATTATAGGCGGCATTATATAGAGGAACACCACTATTCATTCCACCATCTCCATAATATTCGCAACTGGTAGTATCTCTTTCTTGTTCGAAAGATTGTTGTTCTGATACTTTATAACCGCCGTCTTTCTGTCCCTCTACATTCAAGTGAGTATTATCTAACAGTCCCTCGGTCGTTTCTCTAATAGTAGTTGGTGTACGATCCGCTGGATTAAATACACGTGGCGCATTTACCGTCATTTGGACATTACCACTTGGATTAATATTTCCTATCACGTTTTCTTTTCTAGAAGGTCTTAATATATCCATCAAAGGGGCTACTGCGGATTTCATAAACCCACTGATAAACCCAAAACCTAGGTCGTTTTGTACAGTGGAACGATTGTTGGGTAATACTTTATATCCTCCAATACCATAATCACCTGAACTGGCTGCCCCATTTCCTCGGGCAGAAGGATTTGTTACAGGAGTTGCCTCTAATTGTGGTCGTTTAGGCTGTTGATGTTCGCTCGGTGTATACATTTTTGTACCCGATGGATTTGAATCCGCGCCAAAATATTGTCTGGATGTGGTTGTTCTGTTCACATCTCGATCTACTTGAATGGAACGTGCGGTTTGTCCTTTCTCTAACCCGGTTGTAGTTAACCATCTGTCAGGAGTGTTGATGAAATAAGTGTCGGGTAAATATTTTTCTACCTTGCCTTGTGTTTCTTTTGTCGCAGGGGCGTTATTATAATAATGAGCGGGACCTTCATGATTCGCTAATCCAAATGTTAATTTGGGATTGGTCGCAGTACGTAGTTGGTCTACATTTCTATCTGTCCATTTATCACGTGCTGCCATACCAGAATTGAACCCTAATTGACCCTCTGTTCCATAACCCGCATCTAAACCAGGTCCAACCTTTTGCTCGTCCCATAATTTCACATTCGACATTTTTGAACCGGGTATAACTCTTGATTGGTAAAAATCAGTTTGATTGGGTGCGCCATGGGCATATCTAATGTCCTTTTGAGGAGTAAATAAGGGGGCTTGTTCTTGTTTTCTGATTTGCTGACTACCCGAACCTATCATATTATCCAATACTGTTTCTGATATATTTACGTCTTGTGTGCTTCCTCTTACTTTACCTCCAAAAAAGGGTGCCATATTGTTATGCTTAAAATTGGTCTTACTTACATTTTCTCCCGTTAAACTTGTGAAATTATTTGTTTTTGCTACATTTCCAAATTGATCGGGACCATTTTTATATTTTTGATACACATCTGGTTTGAAATAACGGTCTGTCACTGTGTTTGGGTCACGGTATACATTTGGATTATTATTATTAACGGGTGCTAATTTTGGATAATTAATAGGGGGTGGTTCATTATTGGGCAATGAATTTACACGTTTCCCCATGCTTTCATAACCTTCTTTTTTATTTTCTTGATTGGATGCTACAAATAATCCTCCTAATGCTAATAGTGGAACAGCTAACTCCATTTATATATGTTATATATATATATTTTTTATATAACATATTACTTTTAATGAATTGGGTTTTGCGTGGGGTTTTGCTTAGGGTTTTGCCCCCATACGACAATCAATTGGTGAGGTTTTGTGTTATGTGGAGATATATTTATACTTTTCCGTTTATACTTTTCCGTTTATACTTTTCTGTTTATACTTTTCCGTTTATACTTGTCCACATGTTTGAGACACTGAACAATTGTTTACGTTGGCTCCCGAACCATATCCAGTAAATACATTCGATGCTAAAACATTGCCATTATTATTTGATGAAATACATGGGGCTTTTGCCACAAAATAATCTTTCTCTAAAATTCGCGTATTCAAGTTATTTTGAAAAGGAATACATGTATTTTCTTGTGGATTTAATGGAAGGATATAATTGTGATTTTGTTCTAAATCTCTGTACCACCAAGCAGGATTTGTCACTCTTGATTGTTCTGTAAACGGATTACATGTAGAATACTGAATAGGAGATGTCTTCACCTCTGCTTTTTTATAATTATTACTTTCACAATCTTTTGTCAATGGTCTTGTTAAACCCAATAAATCACTCTCTAAATTAATGGTGTTGGTCTGTAAATTGGCTCCCCATTGTTCCATTCGAATATGCGGGTCATCCATAAAGCAAGGATTAGCTCCCCATCCTGGTTTATTCAACATATATCTTCCTGCTCCAGTTGCTTCCTGTAATTGCTTTTTTATTCTACATGGGTCATCATGAAATCTAGTAAATGACATTTATATTTATATATAATAAATATTATTTATTATAAATATTTTCATATGAATTACAACAAATAACATTTAAATATATTTTAACGAAACTGTATATGTCTAAATATCCCGTTGTTATACTCTTTCGCCATAACAATTATTCACATATTGATGACTTTATTCATGAAAACACTTCTAACTTGGAATGTTCCATTACAATTACAAATACAATAGACGATTTACAAAAACTATTCAATCCAAATTATCATCTATTGGTTACGTACGGCGATAGTTATCAAGAATATGATTATATTTCCACTATATTGCCAAGTAGATTTTCCAGTCGTTGGTTTCATAAATCCAATATTACAAATATCGATGAATTTAATCATAATGTAAATTATTGTTATATAGATAATGTCATTCGTTGTCGTGAAAATACCAGACCCATTTTTTCCATATTCACTACTTGTTTCAAAAGTTATGAGTATATTGATACCGCATACAATTCTATTAAATCACAAAGTTTGATTGACTTGGAATGGGTCATTATGGATGATACACCAGAAGACGAACATTTTGATTTTCTAAGGAGTAAATTATCAGGAGACCATCGTGTAAGATTATATAAAAGGGATAAAAATAGTGG
>Ga0222670_1000211_pt1 | contig 27190 bp, 29 predicted proteins | sample AntAcemetagen732_FD_181148 | JGI IMG/M metagenome (GOLD analysis project Ga0222670, IMG submission 181148) | Saline water microbial communities from Ace Lake, Antarctica - #732 | ecosystem: Environmental > Aquatic > Non-marine Saline and Alkaline > Saline | place: Antarctica: Ace Lake... | reverse complement strand
AAAGACATTGGTGTAGCTTCTGTTGCAATGGGTGGTGGAGATATTTTACCAGCTCTTGAAGCAGGAACAATTGATGCTGCTGAATGGTGTTGTCCTAAGCCGGACATGGTATTCGGTTTCCAGAAAGTTCTAAAACATTACTATCTACAAGGTCTTCACCAAGTAGTAGTAAATGCTGATTTCTATATTACAGGCTCTAAATACAAAAAGATGTCTGCTTTAGAGAAAAAAGCTTTAGAAGTTGCTGCGAATGCATCTTTATCAAAATCAATGAGTTACAGAATATATGAAAATGGAAAAGCTTTACATACGTTGACTACGAAGCATGGTGTTATTTTACATGATACTCCTGCTGACTATTTCCCAGCGTATATGGCTGCAGCAAAAGCAGCTTTAGAAAAAAATGCGGCTAAGAACCCATTCTTTGCTAAAGTATGGCAGTCTCAAAAAGACTTTGCTGACATAGCTGTACCTTTTTGGTCTGGATCTCAAATGTCAAATGCTAAGCTAGGAATGGCTCACGCAGAAACATTAAAGTAGTATTTAGATATAAATAATTATAACTGAAGCGGGCTTAACAGCCCGCTTCATTTTTTTTAGAGAATTTAATTATGCCAAGAAACCACAATTCAAAAAATCCTAAAAAATTAATCAAGCCTATGAAGCTTGATATTTCAGATGAGATGATCGCTGAAAGAAGAGGTGGTTCAGGACCAATGCCAAAAAATATGCCTAAATGGATGGCATTAACTATTACAAAAATTGATTTAGCTAATAAATGGGTAGGTAATATAGTTTGCTGGCTCGTAATACCTTTAACTTTTGCTATGGTTTATGAAGTTTTAGCTCGTAAAATTTTTAATGCTCCTACAATGTGGGCGTATGATATTAGTAGGTTTTTATATGGAGCTTTATTCATGTTGGGAGCAGGTTACGCCCTATCAAAAGGTGTTCATATAAGAGCAGATTTTTTGTACAGAAATTTTAAAACTAAAACTCAAGGTAAAATTGATTTTTGGTTATATCTTGTATTTTACTTTCCAGGACTAAGTGTATTTTTGTACATGTCGACGATTTTCTTACAAGAATCTATTATGAGAGGTGAGAAGGGCATGGACACTGCTTGGATGCCATTTATGTGGCCAATTAAATCATGTTTATGGTTAGGAATAGTATTTTTAATTATTCAGGGAATTTCAGAATTATTTAAAAGTTATTGGGCAGCCACTAAAGGTAAGTGGCCAGGGGGAGAAAACTAATGTTAGCAGAATTCATGGACCCAGCTATCTTAGGCTTTATCCTTATTGGTGTAATGTTGTTTTCTATATTTGTAGGTTTTCCAATTTCATTTACTTTAATATTTTTAGGATTCTTCTTTGGATATCTAGGATTTGGTAAATTAGTATTTTATTTAATGACCTTACAGTTTTCAATGGTCATGACAGAACAAACACTTGCAGCTGTACCGCTCTTTGTCTTTATGGGAATTATGATGGAGCAAGCTGGGTTAATGGAAAGGTTATTTTCAGCATTTCAATTAATGCTAGCTAAAGTAAGAGGCTCTTTATATTACGCTGTATTATTTGTTTCAGTTATTTTTGCAGCAGCTACAGGAATTGTTGGTGCATCAGTGACAATTTTAGGAATTATGGCTGCAAAATCTATGAACAAATCAGGTTATAATGTTCGATTAGCTGCAGGAACAATTACAGCGGGTGGAACCTTGGGTATACTAATTCCACCAAGTATTATGCTTGTTGTAATGGGACCTATTATGGAAATACCCGTTACAGATTTATTTGCTGCAGCAATTATTCCAGGAATTATGTTAGCAACACTTTATGCAGCATACACAACTATTAGATGTTGGATTGATCCAAGTTTAGGACCGGTTCTACCTGTTGAGTTAAGGGCAACTAGTATGACAGCTGTTTGGAAAGAATTCTTTATTGGATTAGTTCCACCTGCAGCATTAGTATTTGCTTCACTTGGAAGTATTTTGTTTGGTTTTGCCACACCGACAGAGGCTGCTGGTTGTGGTGCAATGGGCTCATTATTATTAGCTCTTGCTTACAGAAAATTAACATTTGGAAGATTACAAGAAGCTTTAGTTAAAACTTTAGAAATTTCTGCATTAATAATGGTTTTAGTCGCAGCATCAAACTTTTTTGGAGCGGTATTTTCAAGATTAGGAACACCAATGTTATTAACTGATTTCTTGTTGGGTTTAGAAATGAATAGATATTTAATCCTTGCAATGATTATGGCTATGATTTTCCTTTTAGGATGGCCTTTAGAATGGGTGCCAATTGTTATGATTATAGTGCCAATTATATTACCCTTAGTTGAGGCACTTGGATTTAACTTAACCTGGTTTGCAATTCTTGTTGCTGTAAATCTCCAGACTGCCTGGCTCTCACCACCTGTTGCTCTATCAGCTTACTTTTTAAAAGGTGTAGTTCCAGAATGGGATCTTAAAGATATTTACCATGGGATGATGCAGTTTATGGTTATCCAAGTTATTGGCTTAATTTTAATTATAGCATTTCCACAGATTGCTTTATGGCTTCCAACCTATCTATATGGACAGTAGATTTTATTAGTTTATTATCTAAAGAGTGAATCAAAATAAATCAAAAAATAGTCTAATTAACTGGGAACTAGTTTCAGTTAATCCTAATGATAAAAATTGGGATTGGAAAGATTTATTCTGTTTTTGGGGTAATAATATTCAAAGTGTAATTGGATTTTCTCTTATAGCATCACTTTATTTGGTTTATGAGCTAAATGTTTTTGTTGTTTTATTTGGAACACTAATAGCCTCAGTTTTTATCTATTTTTTTGCTAATCTTATTGGAAAACCATCACAAAAATACGGCCTACCTTTTTCAGTAATCTTAAGAAGTTCCCTAGGAATAAAAGGAGCAAAATACGTTGGTCTCTTTAGAGGTTTGGTTGGTATTTTCATGTTTGGTATTCAAACTTATTTTTTATCGAGATTGTTTAGTTTTTTAATAAGAATTTCTATTTTTTCTTTTGATAGTGCTATTTTAGATCATGATATTTTTTTAATTTTTCTTTTAGGATTAAACATTATTGATTGGGCATCATTTGTCTTTACCATTATTTTGCAAGCCTTCTTGTTTAGTAAAAGCCATCAATTTAATAGATTTATTATAAGATTTTCAGCTGTAACCGTATATTCAGGAATGTTAATATTTTTCTTAGTAGTATTTCTTTATGACGTTAAAGTTATCTCAGCAGCATTTGCAGACATTTTTTCAATTAATAATCTTTTTGATAAAGCTAATTTAGCTCCACTAATTACAGTTGTAGGTACGGTTTTTGCATTCTTCTCAATCGTAATTGTAAATTATGGTGATTTTAGTAGGTATGTAAAAAATGAAAATGAATTAAAAAAAGGAAATTTAAGTTTAATTCTAAACTTATTATTATTTTCTTTTTTTGCTGTCTTTATTGTTATTGGTGCAGATATTTTTTTAAATAAAAATTTAGAAAATATGGAAAGAATATTAACAAACCCAACAGACATCATTGGAAAAATTGATAATACAAAATTAACTATAATAGTTTTATTTTTTATAATTTTCTCATCAGCATCTACAAACTTAATTGCTAATTATGTGCCAACACAAAATACATTGCTAAACCTTATGCCCACTAAACTTAATTTAAAAACTTCAGCATTTATTATTGCTATTTTAGGTTTTGTTATTGGTATTTTTTGGTTACCACTATTGAGCCAAATTGGAATTTTAGCGTTTGTGGACACTTTTGGTACATTTTTTGGACCTATATTTGGCATTATGGTTGTTGATTATTATTTAGTTAAAAAAACCAATTTAGATAATAAGGATATTTTTTCTATAGAAAGGAATGGTTTATATTTTTACTCTAATGGCTGGCACATTAAAGCTATCTATTCCTTAATTGTAGGTTTTATTTTTGCTGCTTCAACAATTTGGAATGAAAGTTTAATGTATTTTCATTCCTACTCATGGATGATTGGAGCTTTTATCTCTTCATTAATATACTACCTACTTTCTAGTAAATAGTTTTATGCATCAATTTGATTTAAAAAATAAAACAGCAATTATTACGGGTGGAGCCCAAGGGTTTGGCCTTGATATTGCCAAACGTTTTTTAAACTCTGGTGCAAAAGCTATTATTTGGGACATTGATGAAGATGAATTAAAAAAAGCTGTTAAAAAATTAGATAACCCAAATCTTTCATATAATATTGTTGATGTGTCTAATTTTAAAAATGTTAAAGAAACTGTGGATGAAATAGCAAAATCTTCAAACATAGATATTTTAATTAACAATGCTGGAATTACTGGCTCAACATCAGCACTTTGGAATTATGATGTTGATGAGTGGAATCAAATTGTTCAAATTAACTTAATGGGTACCTTTAACAGCTGCAAGTGTGTGGTGCCTCATATGATTAAAAATGACTATGGTAGAATTGTTAACGTTGCTTCTGTTGCTGGAAAAGATGGAAATGCTAATGCAAGTGCTTATAGCTCAGCTAAAGCTGGTGTTATTGGGTTAACCAAATCATTAGGAAAAGAATTGGCTGATAAAAATATTGCTGTTAATGCTGTTACGCCAGCAGGCGCAAAAACAAGAATTTTAGATCAGATGTCAAAAGAACATGTAGCGAGAATGCTATCAAAGGTTCCAAGAGGTAGATTTTTAGAAATAGAAGAATTTTCATCTCTTATTTGCTGGCTTTCATCTGCAGAAAACTCATTCTCAACGGCTGCTGTGTTTGATATTAGTGGTGGTAGATCTACTTACTAAGCGTTGTTTTAAGTATCCCGATATCAGTTTTATTCTCTTTAGATATGACGGGTGCTAGTAAAATTATTGACCAATATATTAATAGAACAAATATTGAAATTGATTTCATACTATTTATTTAACTACCAATGGTGATCTTAGATTGTTTAAAGTGTGTTCAAATATTGTTTTTTAAAAAATATTAGATATACCTTTTCTTTATGAAAAAAAATTTTCTAATAATTTTATTTATCTCACTCATGATTTCAAACAGCCTTATGGCTAAAAAAATTACTATTTTTAATTTTACTGAAGATGAATTTAAAACATTGCAAGTCAAAAAGGTCAAAGGTGAAACAACATGGCGTTTAGGCTCAAATGAAAATGGCAATTTTATTAAAGCAGAAGCCGAAGGTAAAGGATCGGGCTTAGGTAAGGAAGTTAAAATTGATTTATTAAAAACACCTTTTATCAATATTACGTGGAAAGTCGAAAAGGATTTATCTGGAATAGTAGAAAATAGTAAAAAAGGGCACGATTATGCGGCCAGAGTATTTGTCATAAAAAAAACTGGGTCTACACCGTTATCTAATAGAGCTATAAATTATGTATTTTCTAGCAATAATAACATTGGGGAAAATTGGCCTAGCCCATACACAAAAAAGTCAATTGATTATGTATTATCTTCAACAAAAAATAATCTAAATAACTGGGTGACTGTTAAGGCTAATGTTAAGGAAGATTTTATGAGGCTACATGGGATAAAGGTTTCAGATATATCTGGGGTTGCGATAATGACAGATACCGACAACTCTAAATTAAGCGCTATATCTTATTACCAAGATATTTACTTTTCAGCAAAATAAAGAATTACTTAAAGATTTTTTTACGCCCAATGCTTAAAAAAGATAAAAGTATGGCAACCAAAACAACTTCTATAGGTGAGGCACCAGGTACACCAAAATTCCAAGCGATTACGCCAAATAACCATATTATATAAACTTTCATTAATATTATTATATCCCAGTTTACTGTTAAATAATTATTTTTTTGATAATGTATAATTATGCACAAAAATTTTTTTCACAAAGTTAAGGTTTATTATGAGGACACTGATGCAGGTGGAGTTGTTTATTATGCTAATTATTTAAATTTTCTAGAAAGGGCACGAACAGAGGCTTTATTAGTGTTGGGTTTTAATAATAAAAAAATTAAAGACGATTTTGGAGCACAAATAATAGTTAAGTCGTGTAATATTAATTATAAAATATCAGCATTACTAGAAGATGAATTAAGTATAAGATCTTGGGTAAAATCAACTACCAAAACATCATTTTTTATGAATCAGATTATTACAAGAGGGAAAGAGATAATCACAGAAGCACAGGTTCATTTAGTGTTTGTAAACAATTTTGGAAAACCAATAAAAATTCCAGATAATTTATTTCAAGATTTTAAACCTTACTTTTGTGACACACCAAACCTTTAGAGTATTTTTTTAGCTGCTCTAAGTAGACTTATCATTTTTTTTGTATTAAGCACTTTTGTATTTACATTTCGTGGGCTAGGGTGATAGCAGGGAATTAAAATTTTCCCATCTGGTAGATTGTATTTAGCACCATGTATAAATATTAATTTTTTATTAATTGTATAATTTTTTTTATAAAATTTTATACAATTATCGAATGCAATTTTTCCTAAGGTTATAATAGCTTTTAAGCTTTTTAAATTTTGAATTTCATCATCAAAATAATTTGAGCAGTTGTTTAGCTCTATATTTAGTGGCTTGTCATCAGGTGGTACACATTTTAAAATATTAGTAATATAGGTACTATTAAGTTTCAAACCATCTCTACTATGTATGGATGTGGGTAAGTTAGATAGACCGGTCTTATGTAGGCATTTAAATAGAAAATCACCAGACTTGTCACCAGTAAATGCTCTGCCCGTTCTTGTTCCACCGTGAGCTGCTGGCGCAAGACCAATAATCATTAATTTTGCATTAATGTCTCCAAAGCCAGTAACTGGTTTTCCCCAGTAAACATCTGATATATTTTGTCTTCTTTTTTTACTTGAAATTTTTTTACTAAATTTTATTAACCTAGGACATTTTTTACATTTAATTATTGTATTATTCAGTTTTTTAAATTTAATGTTCATCAATGAAGTTAATTAAAATTGTTCTATTCTTACTTATATCTTTCAATACGTCATTAAAAGCTTATTCAGAGGATAATGTGCAGAACATATTAAACGAAGGTGGAAAATTAATATTTATAAGACACGCTTATGCTCCAGGTCGTGGAGATCCAGGTAATTTTGACATATCAAATTGTGCATCGCAAAGAAACTTAAATGAGGATGGTATTGAGCAATCAAAGAGAATAGGAAATTTTTTTTTAGAAAAAAATATAATGATTGATAAAATATTATCAAGTGAGTGGTGTAGATGCAAGCAAACAGCCAAAAACGCTTTTAAAAACTATGAAACTAAAAGTTTTTTAAATTCATTTTTTAGTCAAAAATTTGCTGATAACAAAAATAAACAAATCAAAGAATTAAAAGAATATATAAAAAAATGGAATGGTAAAAGTAACTTAATATTTGTAACACATTATGTTGTAATTTTAGAAACTTTAAACATATCTGTTTCGTCGGGTGAAATTGTTGTTGCAGATAAAGACTTTAATATTCTTGCTAGACAAAAAATTTCAATTAATTAAAACTATATTTTATTATAAAAAAATATAGAATAAGTATATGTCATCAAAAAAAGCAATGAAGTTAGCGCAAAAGCAAGCTTTTGCAAAACATCGAAGCAATATTACAGATACTAAGTTTGGATCAAAAAAATTAAACTTTGTTAATAAGCCTAATAAGGCTAGCGTTACAAATAAAAAATCTTAACTTTCTTTCTCATAAATTTCTACTTTACTACAAGTAGATATTTTTGAAATAGCTTCTTCACCATTAATTACTGTTTTAATGTTAATCATGGGATTATTTTTTTCAAAAACTAGTTGAGTGTAAAACTGTGGATAGCCAACTTTATCTGTAAAAATTAAATCTTTATCCATGTACAAGAATTTCTCTAAAGTATTCTCTTTTTTTATACTCAAATCTGTTATTCTGTGTTTTTTATATGTTTTGGTGTCATAAACATAATTTCTTGTCATTAAAGATTTTTCAAAATCTAAAATGTATTCATTTTTAATAAAACTATCATTTAGATTTCTACATCCTGTTAAAAGCATAATTTCTGAAAAAACTAATGTTTGAAAATTAATAAAAATTATTGAAAGAAATAAAGAAATAATTTTAAAATTATTTTTTTTCATATTTATCAGCGTATAGAAGTGCAATTAGTAAAATTACAGTCCAAGCAATTCCTATAAAAGCCTTAGGTCCAGTCTCAGCACTCCATACATCCAACACCAAAGCACCGAAGATTAGTCCCAATATGTAAACCAATATAGCTATTGTAGATTTAGTCATTATTTAAATTTTTTTTAAAAAGAGAAATACCATTTTCTGTTTTATGTTTGTATGAATCCTTAAAACTCTCTAGCTGCCAACCAGTCAGTCTTTTTTGAATATCAGTTAAATTATCATTTTTCCACTGGTTAGAAGTATTTTCTAGTTTCCATAATTTCTTTTCCTCATTACTTCTCCCACATCCATAACAGTAGCCTGTTTGAGGATCTGTTTTGCATATGCTTATACAGGGTGAAATAATCATTTTTTAAAATATCAGTAAATATAATTGATTATTAATATATTTCATAATTAATGTCATTGGACAAATGATATCAATAATATATAAAGCCACAAGAATTGTGGGCGAATGGCGGAATTGGTAGACGCGCTGGTCTTAGGAACCAGTATTGAAAAATGTGAAGGTTCGAGTCCTTTTTCGCCTACCAGGAAGTTATAAAATTATGAAAGTAACAGTAGAAAATATAAAAGGCTTAAATAAAGAAGTTAAAGTTTTCATAGATAAAAAAACTATGAACATTTATATGGATGAAAAATATGAGGAAATTAAAAAGACCTTTAGTTTAAAAGGTTTCAGACCAGGAAAAGTTCCAAAAGAAATTCTCAAAAGACAATTTGGCCAAGCAATTTTTAGTGAAGTCCTGGATAAAGTTCTTAAAGAAACATCGGTTAAAGCTTTAGAGAATAATAAAATTAAACCAGCGGGACAACCCAAGCTTGACCTTAAAACTTATGGAGAAGATAAAGATTTAGAATACGTAATGGTAATAACTGAACTACCAAAAGTAGAGCTTAAGTCAGTAGAGAATATAAAATTTGATGAATATACAGTTAAAATAGATGCAAGTGAGACTGATAAAAGAATTAAAGAAATAGCAAAAAGTCAAAATAACTTCATAGATGTTGCTGATGAAGTTAAGGCTGTTGATGGAAATTCTGTTGTGTTTGACTACAAGGCTACAATTGATGGAAAAGATTTCACTGGTGGTGAAGGAAAAAATACACAATTAGTCCTTGGAAAAGATTTATTTATTAAAGGCTTTGATAAGCAATTAGTAGGAGTTAAAAAAAATGATGAAAAGTCAGTAGAGGCTGCACTACCTGAAAATTATCCACAAAAAGAATTTGCAAAGAAAAAAGCTAAATTTGTTTGTAAAATTCTATCTGTAAAAAAATCTGAAGCTGTAAAAATTGATGATGATTTTGCAAGAAATTTAGGAGCAAAAGATCTTACTGATCTAAAATTATTAGTTTCAAAACAAATTAACGAAGAATATAAAAATTCTTTAGATAAATTAGCTAAAACTCAAATTTTAAAAGAAATTGAAAATTTTAAAGTTGATGAAATTCCAAGCAACCTAGTAGATGACGAGGTTAAAATACTAGCTCAAGGTATGAGCGAAGAGGATACTAAAAAAAGTAGAAAAAATTTTGAAAATGTAGCAAAAAAAAGAATTAAAGTTGGGTTAATTTTGAATGAATTTGGAGAACAGAATAAAATAAAAGTTACAGAACAAGAGGTGCAAGCTGAAGTTCAAAAACAACTTAGAATGATGCCAGGACAAGAAAAAATGGTTATGGATTTTTATCAAAAAAATCCATCTGCACTTCAAAGTTTAAGAGGAACCGTTTATGAAGAAAAAATTATTGATGCAATTAAAACAAAGGCAAAGCCTAATAAGAAAGAAATATCCAAAGAAGAAGCTGAAAAAATTTTAAAAGAACATCAAAAACAAGACCATGACCACAATCATGATCACGATCATGACCATCCACAAGAAAAAAAAGTAGTTGTTAAAAAAGATGCATCTAAGGCAAAAGCTGCAAAATCTAAAGAAACTTCAAAAAAAAAAGTTAGCAAAAAGTAATCACAAGTTGTATAAGTTAAAAGAATCAACTTATGACAATAAATTTTTCAGAACAAATGAACAATTTAGTCCCTATGGTAGTGGAGCAATCCAACAAGGGTGAAAGAGCTTATGATATCTATTCAAGACTTTTAAAAGAAAGAATAATTTTTTTGGTTGGTCCGATTAATGATAATGTCGCATCTTTAGTTACAGCTCAGCTTTTATTTTTAGAATCTGAGGATCCAAAAAAAGAAATTAATTTATATATAAATAGCCCAGGTGGACTAGTTACAGCAGGTCTAGGTATTTATGATACAATGCAATATATTAAGCCTGATGTTTCAACTTTATGTATTGGTCAAGCAGCTTCAATGGGGTCTTTTTTATTAGCTGCTGGTAAAAAGGGTAAAAGATTTTCATTACCTAATTCTAGAATAATGGTTCATCAACCATCAGCTGGATTTCAAGGTCAAGCAACAGATATAGAAATACATGCGAATGAAGTTTTGGCTTTAAAAAAAAGACTTAATGAAATCTATTCTAAACATACTGATAAATCAGTCGATGATGTTAAAAAAGCACTAGAGAGAGATAATTTCATGACTCCAGAAGTTGCAAAAGACTTTGGTTTAATAGATGAAGTGGTAGAAAATAGGTCTTAACCCACAACATCTTGAGGTAGATTAAAGGTATACTTGATTAGTATGACTCTTCTATATTAAAGTAATTTAATTGATTCGTTTATAAAATTTATGACTACTAATAATAAAAATATTCTTTACTGCTCATTTTGTGGCAAGAGCCAACATGAAGTTAGAAAATTAATTGCAGGGCCTACGGTATTCATTTGTGATGAGTGTGTTGAACTTTGCATGGATATTATTAAGGAAGAAAGTAAAGATACTTTTGTTAAACATCAAGATGGATTACCACCACCAAAAGAAATTTGCGCTGTATTAGATGATTACGTTATAGGTCAACCACATGCCAAAAAGGTTTTGTCTGTAGCGGTACACAATCATTACAAAAGACTTAATTACGAAAGTAAAACTAGTAAGACTGTTGAGCTTTCTAAATCTAACATTCTCTTAGTTGGTCCAACTGGTTGTGGTAAAACTTTATTAGCTCAAACATTAGCTAGAATTCTAGATGTTCCTTTTACAATGGCAGATGCTACTACATTAACTGAAGCAGGTTATGTTGGAGAGGATGTTGAAAATATTATTTTAAAACTATTACAAGCCGCAGATTATAATGTTGAAAAAGCTCAAAGAGGAATTGTTTACATTGATGAAGTTGATAAGATTAGTAGAAAGTCTGAAAATCCATCAATTACTAGAGACGTTTCTGGGGAAGGTGTACAGCAAGCATTATTAAAAATCATGGAAGGAACTGTTGCAAGTGTTCCACCTCAAGGTGGAAGAAAACATCCGCAACAAGAATTTTTACAAGTAGATACAACAAATATTTTATTTATTTGTGGTGGAGCATTTGCTGGTTTGGATAAAATAATCTCTCAAAGAGATAAAGGCACTTCTATTGGCTTTGGAGCCAATGTTAAAAAAACAGATGACAAAAAAACAGGTGAATGGATGAAAAGTTTGGAGCCCGAAGATTTATTAAAATATGGATTGATACCTGAGTTTATTGGAAGATTACCTATGATAGCAACTTTAGAAGATCTTGATGAAAAATCTTTAGTTAAAATATTACAAGAACCAAAGAATTCCTTAATCAAACAGTACCAAGAGTTATTTAAATTAGATGGAGCCAAGTTAACCTTCAAAGATAATGCTCTTAAAGAAATTGCACACAAAGCAATTAATAAAAAAACTGGTGCAAGAGGACTTAGATCTATTTTAGAAAACATTTTATTAAAAACTATGTATGACCTACCAAGCCAAGATAATATTGGGGAAGTCATTGTTGATGCGAGTGCGGCTAAAAGCCTGACTCAACCAATTTTAGTTCACTCAAAAAATAACAACAAAATAAAGTCAGATAAAACATCTGCGGCTTAATTTAGCGTTAATAACTGATAAATAGCTATTGCAATATTATATTTAATATCCATATTTAGAGCATGGACGTTAAAATTTTAAGACCTTTATTACCCCTTAGAGATATTGTTGTATTCCCTAATATGGTAATTCCATTATTTGTTGGAAGAGACAAGTCTATCTCAGCTTTAAATGAAGTAATGAAAAAAGACAAAAAAATAGTTCTTGTTACACAAAAAAACTCAGAAGTAGATGATCCTAAAAAAACAGATGTTTTTATGTATGGCTGTGAAGGGAATATTTTACAGTTATTAAAATTACCAGATGGTACGGTTAAAGTCTTAGTAGAAGGAAGTAAAAGAGTTAAAATTTTAGATTTTAAAGATAATGATAAGTTTATTAATTGTGAATATGCACATCAGCACGATGTAGTCACAAAAGATGAAGATTTAATTCCTTTGGCAATGACAGCGGTTAGAAGACTTGAAAAACTAACATCGATTAATAAAAAAGCTTCAAGTGAAACAATCAATAATATAAAAAAGTTAGTTAACGCATCTCATATAGCTGACAATATTGCATCCCACTTGACAGCAACTATTTCAGAAAAACAGCAAATTTTTGAAACAATTGACGTTAAAAAAAGACTTAATTCTATAATTAAGATTATGGAAAATGAAACTAGTATTATTGGAGTTGAAAAAAGAATTAGAGGCAGAGTTAAAACTCAAATGGAAAAAACCCAAAGAGAATATTATTTAAATGAGCAACTTAAGGCTATTCAAAAAGAATTAGGTGAGATTGAAGATGGTAAAGATGAAACATCAAGCCTGAATAAATCAATATTAAAATCTAAAATGCCAAAAGATGTTGAAAAGAAATGCATGGCAGAGCTTAAAAAATTAAAAAACATGAGCCCTATGTCAGCAGAAGCTACAGTTATTAGAAACTACTTAGATTGGATGATTGACCTTCCCTGGTTTAAGAAAAGTGAAGTTGCCATTGATCTTACAAAAGCACTAGCAGTATTAGACGCTGATCATTTCGGTTTAGACAAAGTAAAAGAAAGAATTATAGAATTTTTAGCTGTTCAAAAAAGAATGGAAAAAATTAAAGGTCCAATTCTATGTTTAGTTGGCCCCCCAGGTGTTGGAAAAACATCTTTAGGTAAATCAATTGCAAAAGCTACAAACAGAGAGTTTGTAAGAGTTTCTGTTGGTGGTATGCGTGATGAAGCAGAGATTAGAGGCCATAGAAGAACCTATATTGGATCTTTACCTGGTAAAATTATTCAAATGATGAAGAAAGCTGGAACCAAAAATCCTTTAATTCTTCTTGATGAAATAGATAAAATTGGAAACGATTATAGAGGCGACCCATCCTCTGCTTTGTTAGAGGCATTAGACCCAGAACAAAACTCAACGTTTAATGATCACTATCTGGAAGTAGATTATGACTTATCCGATGTTATGTTTGTAACAACGGCTAATACATTAAATATATTACCACCATTATTAGATAGAATGGAAGTGATCAGACTAGCTGGGTATACAGAGGATGAAAAAATTAATATTGCAAATAATTATCTTTTACCAAAACAAATCAAAGACAATGGTGTTAAAGAAAAAGAAATGACACTATCTGAAGATATCATTAAAGAAATTATTAGAAGCTACACAAAAGAGTCTGGTGTCAGAAATTTAGAAAGAGAAATTTCAAAAGTTGCGAGAAAAGTTGTTAAAAAAGTTGTAACGGGAGAAGAAAAAGAGGTTAAGATTGATCTAAATAATTTATCAGACTATCTTGGAATACAGAAGTTTAAATTTGGTGAACTTGAAAGTGAAGATAAAATTGGAGTAGTTACAGGTTTGGCTTGGACGGAGTATGGTGGTGAAATTTTAAAAATTGAAACTGTCATTATGCCCGGTAAGGGTAGAATGCAAATTACTGGAAAACTTGGTGAAGTAATGCAAGAATCTATTAAGGCTGCAAAATCATTTGTTAGATCTAAAAGTTTAGACTATGGAATTATTCCACCATTATTTGAAAAAAAAGATTTTCATATTCACGTTCCAGAAGGTGCCACACCTAAAGATGGACCATCTGCAGGTATTGGTATGGTTACATCTATAGTTTCTGCAATTACCAATATTCCTGTAAGAAGAGATGTTGCTATGACTGGTGAAGTTACATTAACAGGACAAGTTTTACCAATAGGCGGATTAAAAGAAAAATTATTAGCAGCCCATAGAGCTGGCATAAAACAAGTTATCATCCCTAAGGAAAATGAAAAAGATTTAATTGATATGCCTAAAAAGATAACTAGTGATATCAAAATCACTCCAGTAGAACATGCTGATGAAGTGTTAAAAATAGCTTTAACCCAAGAATTAAAAAGAGTTGAGTGGGTAGAGGTTGAAAAGATTTCAAAATCAGACGATAAATCTCAAGCCAGCATTCAATAATTACTAATTTAAATTATCTATTTGTTGATGTAATAGTAGCGCTTGTTTTGGGCAGTTAGCTCAGCTGGCAGAGCATCTCGTTTACACCGAGGGGGTCAAAAGTTCAGTTCCCCTGGTAATCTTCACTTAAAATAAATACAACCTGCTTTGATCACAGTACGTGCACAGTTTAGTCCTAAAAACGAAAGGATTAACGATGGCAAGAATAAGAAAGATACGAAATAAGTGGCAAGGAATGATTAGAGTTAATGGTCATCCAATAATAAGGAAAACATTCTAAAGTAAAACGGATGCAACATGTTGGGCAAATCTCTTGGCTTTGAATCAGGAACAGAAAAATTTAATGATTGTACCTTGAGACTTTATAGTCAAGAAGTTGATAATAAAGTTGCTATAGAAGTTTCTAAACAACAAGCATCTAGCTCATCAAGTTTGGGCTCAATGACTATTTATGATCCTGTACGTGATAGACAAAATCAAATTGATCGTGGTATGAAAATGTTAAGTGGTGGTGGATGCACACTTGGTATTGATTGTTAATGAAAAAAATTTTAGGAATCGTGGTTCTGGGTTAAGGATGTTCTGTTACCTGGTGCCCTTAACCGACTGAAAAGAAGTATAAATATATGATTTCTATTTATTAATTTTATTATATAAAGCATATAATTTTTGTTTAAATTTGTTGTAATTTCTTCTAAAAAGTAATTTACCAAAATGATATAATAATTTTTTAACAGCTTTTAAAAAATAATTTTTTTCCTTGAAATAATTTCTATTTAAATATCTAAATTCATCAGGCTGAAGGTAGTTTTTTGTTTCCTCTAATATTTTATCTAGTTCTAATTTAATTTCTTTAGAGTTTATATCATATTTTCTTTCAGTAATTAATTGATGAATATGATCCTGATTAAATGATTTTGATGAACTAATTACTTTCCAAAATTTATCATAAGGATAGTCTTTTAAAAAAATTGGTTGACCAGCTCTAAATTTTATATACCTGTTTGCATTAAAAAAAAAACCATTTTTAGATATATTTTTTATGAATTAATTCGAAATATTTACTGATTGTTGAAAATTTCATTTCCATCATTGATCTTGTATTTATAAATAAATCAATTTCAATTTCTCTAAATTCAACATTCGGTGGTATAATAATAATATCGTTCTCATCTAAAACTTTTTTATTTAATATATTGTTAGTAAAATCTGAATAAATAAATACTTTTTTATTAGGAAATGTTTTTGATAAATAAAAAGTAGACAAACAATTAGTTTCTGGAAGATCAATTATAATATACTTACAATCATATTTATTAATTATTTTTTCGGTTAATCCACCATACCCACCTCCAATTTCACAAACAATTTTTATATCGCAATTATTAAAAATATATTTTTCTAAATCGAAAAAATATTTAATTAGATGTAAATCTCCTGGATCTATTGACCGATTATTAAAAATAAAAAAATTTTTTAAATTACCAATATTTTTTTTTTTTAAATTTTGAAAAATATATTTTTCACCTATTTCATTGATTAATATTTTAATTTCTTCTTCAAACGTATCTTTAGTATAATAATTAGAGTCGTCATGTCCATAGCTTAGTTTGTTATTTCTAAAATTTTCAAGTTCATTTAAATTTTCAAAATTTTTCTTATTGGTAATTTTTTCCCAGTGTGGACTTCTGTCATAAAAATCAAAATTTTTTAAAGATTTTAAAAAAGATTTATTAATTTTGTCTAAAAATGTTTTATCTTGATTCATTAAATTTTTTCTAGGGGTGTTCTGTTACCTGGTGCCCTGGACCTTACTTCGGGAATCGTTATTTTGCAACAAAGTTGCTTGACCAAATACAAAAAGTTTGAACTGAATTGTGCCTTGAACTAGGCTAACACCACAAAGCAGCAGGCAACGGGAATCTGAAATGAAATATTTTTTTTATAATTTTTTAGAAAAGTATTTATTGAACACCGTTTGAGTGAAATAGACTATATATACTAACTATTAACGTTAACCTTCTGTGATAGGGAAACCATTTTTTAGAAAAATCCCACCGTTCGAAACGGTTGTGGTACCCTCTATTGAATCTATTTAATTGCGAGTCAATTTGACTCAACCAACAACCTTGTTCTGCTCTCAATCAATGTCCAATCTGATCACACTAACACACCAAGAATCTTGATTTGTTCTGGTTTTATTGGCATACTAGATCATTGACTAAATGGTTCTAGAAAGTATAAAGCACAAGAGTTTTGGTGAAGATTATTAATAGGGCGGTTAGCTCAGTTGGTAGAGCATCTCGTTTACACCGAGGGGGTCAAAGGTTCGAGTCCTTTACTGCCCACCAAAACAACACAAAGTGGGGGTGTAGCTCAGTTGGTTAGAGCGATCGCCTGTCACGCGATAGGTCGAGGGTTCGAGTCCCTTCACTCCCGCCACTTTTCAACATTTTTTATGTGAATATTGTATAAATTGTGACGTAAGAGCACTTCAACATGATATAAAAAGTGCTATATAGATTTCATGCTTTCAGAATTTTTAAAAGATTATCTGCCAATAATTTTATTTTTAATTATAGCTCTTGGTTTGAGTTGTGCTTTTGTTGTTATAAATTTAATACTTTCTCCAAAACATCCTGACCCTGAAAAGTTATCAGCCTACGAGTGTGGATTTGAACCCTTTGAAGATTCTAGAATAGAATTTGATGTAAGGTTTTATTTAGTGGCAATCCTTTTTATAATTTTTGATTTGGAGATAGCTTTCCTTTTTCCATGGGCAATCTCTCTTGGAAATATTGGTTTATTAGGCTTTTCTTCAATGATGATTTTTCTATTCATACTAACAATTGGTTTTATTTATGAGTGGAGAAAAGGTGCCCTAGATTGGGAGTAATATTTAAAATATGAATTTAGAAGATAAAAATACAGAAATACCTGAAGAATTTAAAAAACTTTCTGAAGATTTTAGTAAAAATGGTTTTATAACAACCTCACTTGATAACCTCATTAACTGGTCAAGAGCTGGATCGCTACACTGGATGACTTTTGGTTTAGCATGTTGTGCTGTTGAGATGATGCAAACTGCAATGCCAAGATACGATTTGGAAAGATTTGGTGCCGCACCTCGAGGCTCACCTAGGCAGTCAGATGTCATGATTGTTGCTGGAACTTTAACAAATAAAATGGCACCGGCTTTAAGAAAAGTTTACGATCAAATGCCAGAACCAAGATATGTTATATCCATGGGTAGCTGTGCTAATGGTGGTGGCTATTACCATTACTCTTATTCTGTTGTTCGTGGCTGTGATAAAATTGTTCCAGTTGATATTTATGTTCCAGGATGCCCACCATCAGCCGAAGCATTACTTTATGGCATCATGCAGCTGCAAAAAAAAATTAGAAATAAAGGATCTTTTGACAGGTAACTATTATGATTAACTTAACGGACCTTGAAAAAAAAATTAACTCAGAACTTGCCACTAGGATTAAAAAAACTGAAATTAGACATGATCAACTTTATATAAATATCGATAACAAAGATTTGATAGATGTTACATTATTTATTAAGAGTAATGAAAATACAAAATTTAGACAATTAATTGATATAACTGTAGTTGACCACCCTGAGGATATTCAACGTTTTAAAGTTGTGTATTTATTTTTAAGTCATGAGTTTAATCAACGTATTATATTAAGTTATCTAATTAGTGAAAACGAAGTTATCCCATCTTTAACATCAATATATCCAGCGGCAAACTGGATGGAACGCGAAGTTTTTGACATGTACGGAGTAAAATTTAAAGACCACCCTGATTTAAGAAGAATACTTACAGATTATGGATTTGAAGGTCATCCTTTAAGAAAAGATTTTCCTTTAACTGGTCATACTGAAGTTAGATACAGTGAAGAACAAAAAAAAGTTATTAGTGAACCTGTTAAGTTAGAGCAAAATTACAGAAATTTCGATTATGAAAGTCCTTGGGAGGGAACAAAATATATTAAAAATCAAACAGATTACAAAAATGACAAAGAAAAATAAAACATTAAACCTTAATTTTGGACCCCAACACCCAGCTGCTCATGGTGTTTTACGATTGATTTTAGAATTAGATGGTGAGGTAGTTGAAAAAGCAGACCCACACATTGGATTGTTACATCGTGGTACTGAGAAATTAATAGAGAATAAAACATATATGCAAGCTGTACCATATTTTGACAGACTTGATTATGTTGCTCCTATGAACCAAGAACACGCTTTTGCTTTAGCGATAGAAAAAATATTAAAAATCGATGTACCAATTAGAGCTCAATTTATAAGAGTCATATTTTGTGAGATCGGAAGAATTTTAAGTCATATATTAAATGTTACTACTCAAGCATTAGATGTTGGTGCCTTAACCCCATCTTTATGGGGTTTTGAAGAACGTGAAACTTTAATGACTTTCTATGAAAGAGCTTCTGGTTCAAGGTTGCATGCAAATTATTTTAGAGCTGGAGGAGTTCACCAAGATTTACCAATGGGATTAGAAGAGGATATGGGTAAATTTTGTAAGTCTTTTCCTAAAATAATAGATGATCTTGAAACATTGCTAACTGACAACAGAATATTTAAGCAAAGAAATGTTGATATTGGCATTGTGACTAAAGAAGATGCTTTAGATTATTCTTTTAGTGGAGTTATGATTAGAGGATCAGGTGTTCCTTGGGATTTAAGAAAATCTCAACCATACGAGTGTTATGAACAATTAGAATTTAAAATACCTGTGGGAAAAAATGGCGATTGTTACGATAGATATTTATGTAGAATTGAAGAAATGAGACAGAGTGTTTTTATAATTAAACAATGTTTAGCTAAAATGACAAAAGGTCCAATTAAATCATCTGATGGAAAAATTAGCCCTCCACCAAAAAAAGACATTAAACAATCTATGGAAGCTCTGATTCATCATTTTAAACTATTTACCGAGGGTTATCGTGTAGATAAAGATGAAATTTATACTGCTGTTGAAGCTCCTAAGGGTGAGTTTGGTGTTTATTTAATATCTGATGGTTCTAGTAAACCATATAAATGCAAAATAAGAGCTCCAGGTTTTTCTCACTTAGCTGCAATGGATTATTTAATTAAAGGTCATATGCTTGCAGATGTACCTGCTGTATTAGGCTCACTAGATATAGTTTTTGGAGAGGTGGACAGATAATGAGTTTAAGAAGACCTTCAAAAGAACAGCCCAAGAATTTTGAGTTCAATTCTGTCTCACTAGAAGCAGCTAAAGCAATTGTTGCAAAATACCCAAAAGATAAACAACAGAGTGCCGTAATGGCTTTACTTTATATAGCACAAAAACAAAACAGTAATTGGATTCCACTAGTAGCTATGAAATATATTGGTAAATATTTAGACATGCCTTATATAAAGGTTTACGAAGTTGCAACATTCTACACTATGTATAATCTAGCTCCTGTAGGTAAGCATTTTATACAAGTTTGCACAACAACTCCATGCATGATTAGAGGTGCATATAAACTTGTTGAAGCTTGTAAGGAAAAAATTTCTGAAAATGAAAATGAATTATCAAAAGATCAAAACTGTTCTTGGATGGAAGTTGAGTGTTTAGGTGCATGTGTTAACGCACCTATGATGCAGATTAATGATAATTACTACGAAGATTTAGATAAAGAAAAAATATTAAAAATTTTAGATAAGATTCTAACTGGTGAGTCACCTGAGCCAGGATCATATAGAGGTCGCGTAAACAATGAACCTGAAAATAATAGAAAAACACTTATGGATTTAAAAAATGCTTAAAGACGAAGATAGAATATTTCAGAATTTATATAACGACAGGGGCTCAGACGTCGAGTCTTCAAAAAAAAGAGGAGACTGGACAAACACTAAAGATTTAATTGATAAAGGTAGAGATTGGATAATAAATGAAGTTAAAGCTTCAGAGCTAAGAGGCAGAGGGGGAGCTGGATTCCCAACTGGCTTAAAGTGGTCTTTTGCACCAAAAGAATTAGGTTCAAGACCTCATTACCTAGTGATAAACGGAGATGAGTCAGAACCAGGCACATGTAAAGATAGAGATATTTTAAGATTTGAACCTCATAAACTAATTGAAGGATGTTTAATTGCTGCTTATGCTGTTCAAGCACATGTTTGTTATATCTATATAAGAGGAGAATACTTTATAGATGGAGAAAAACTTCAGTCAGCAATTGATGAGGCTTATGAAAAAAATTTAATAGGAAAAAATGCATCTGAAACAGGTTGGGATTTAGATATTTATATCCACTATGGAGCAGGAGCATATATATGTGGAGAAGAAACTGCTTTACTTGAGAGTATAGAGGGTAAAAAAGGTCAGCCAAGATTGAAACCACCTTTCCCAGCTTTAATTGGTCTTTATGGATGCCCAACTATAATTAACAATGTTGAAACTATAGCGGTTATCCCAACTATATTAAGAAGAGGTGGTAAGTGGTTTGCATCTTTAGGTAAAGCAAAAAATACAGGAACAAAAATTTTCTGTATTTCTGGAAATGTTAATAATCCATGTAATGTTGAAGAAGAAATGAGTATATCTCTTAAAGAACTAATTGAAGTTCATGCTGGAGGTGTTATTGGAGGATGGGAAAACCTACAAGCTGTAATACCTGGTGGTTCATCAATGCCTTTAATACCACAAAAAACTTGTGAAACTTTAACAATGGATTTTGACTCACTTGTAGCAGAAAAAAGTGGATTAGGAACCGCAGGTATAGTTGTTATTAATAAAGATCAAGACATCATTAAATGTATGGCAAGAATTGCTAGATTTTATAAACACGAAAGTTGTGGTCAATGCACACCTTGTAGAGAAGGTACAGGTTGGATGTGGAGAATGCTTGAAAGAATGGCTAAAGGTGAAGCCTCAAAAGATGAAGTTGATATGTTGGCAGATGTTACTACTCAAATTGCAGGACATACTATCTGTGCATTTGGTGAAGGTTCTTCATGGCCTGTACAAGGTTTATTAAGACATTTTAAAAAAGAAATTGAAGAAAGAAATAATTTTAATCCAACTTTTGATAAAAGAAAAAACATTCCTTACTTAGTTGATCAACATTTATTAAATAAAAAAGATGCTTAAATTAAAAGTTAATGAAATTGATATAGAGGTTGAAGAGGGCCTAACTGTGCTTCAAGCTTGTGAAAAAGCTGGTGTTGAAATCCCAAGATTTTGTTATCATGAAAAATTATCAATAGCAGGTAATTGTAGAATGTGTTTAGTGGAATTAGAAAAATCTCCTAAACCTGTAGCCTCATGTGCTATGCCAGCAGCAGAGGGAATGAATATTAAAACAAATACTGAGTTTGTTGAAAAAGCAAGAAAAGGTGTAATGGAATTTTTATTAGCTAATCATCCATTGGATTGTCCTGTTTGTGATCAGGGGGGCGAATGTGATTTGCAAGATCAATCTATGTTTTATGGTGTTGATAAATCTAGATACAAAGAAAATAAAAGAGACGTTTCTGAAAAAAATATGGGACCTTTAATCAAAACTCAAATGACTAGATGCATACATTGCACCAGATGTGTTAGGTTTGCAACGGAAGTTGCTGGAGTACCAGAGATTGGAGCCATAGGCAGAGGTGAAGATATGGAAATTACAACATATCTAGAACAGTCTATGCAATCAGAACTATCAGCCAATGTTGTAGATTTATGCCCCGTCGGTGCCTTAACATCTAAACCATATGTATTTGAGGCTAGACCTTGGGAATTGAAAAAAACAGAATCTATTGATGTAATGGATGCTATTGGCTCAAATGTAAGAGTTGATACATATGGCTGGGAAGTCAAAAGAATTTTACCAAGAATTAATGAAGATATTAACGAAGAATGGATTTCAGATAAAACAAGATATGCTTGTGATGGCTTGTTAAATCAACGCTTAGATACACCTTATATAAAATATAATGGTAAATTTGAGAAAGCATCATGGAAAGAAGTTTTTAATATAATTAAGTCTAAATTTAAAAATACTGACAAAGATAAAATATGTGGAATGTCTGGTGATTTAGTTAATATGGAAACACTTTATATATTCAAAGAGTTTTTTAATAAAACATTAGGTTCCTATAATCTTGAATCAAGAAGTGATCACACATATTTGAATCCCAAAAAAAGAGAAAACTATTTATTCAATTCAACAATTAACGGAATAGAAGAAGCAGATTTTATCTTACTTATAGGAAGTAACCCCAGGTATGAAGCAACAATTTTAAATGCACGTATTAGAAAAGCGTACTTACAAAATAAAACAAAAATAATTTCATTAAATGATATTGGTGAGCTTACTTATCCATATGAGTTTTTAGATGGTAATATTGAAAATATTAAAAAAATTACAGAAGACAATCATGAAATATCCAGCTTAATTAAAGATGCTAAAAAACCTTTAATCATCTTTGGTCAATCTAGTCTAAAAACAAAATCTGCAAAATATATTTTTGAATCTATTAAATCTTTTTTAAAAAAAAATAATAAAATATCAGATGAGTGGAATTCTTTAAATACAATTTCAGAAAATGCAGCTACAGTTGGTAGCTTTGACTTAGGATTATACAAAACTAAAGATGGTTCCAATGAAGTGTTAAATGACTTACAAAACCATAAATTTGAAATTGTTTACCTATTAGGTGTAGACAATCTTAAATTTGAAAAAAATAATGAATTTATAATTTACCAGGGTAGTCACGGGGATAAAGGAGCAGAGATGGCTGACATTATACTTCCAGGTGCCGCTTATACTGAGCAAAATGGTTACTTTACAAACCTAGAAGGCAAATTACAAAAAGCTTATAAAGCCTCTTATCCACCAGAACAAGCAAAGGAAGACTGGCTGATAATTAATGAATTAGCCGAAGCAATGAACCACAGAAAGCTATTCAATGATAAAGATGAGCTAGATAGCAGTCTGATTAATCAAATAAATTTATATATTGAAAAAAATAAATCTATTAAATCTTCTAACGTTGAAAATTTAGAGTTCAATCAAGAAATTTTAAAAATTAATAATGAAGATTATTATTATTCAAATGTTATAGCTAGAGCTTCTAAAACGATGTTTGAATGTAAGACTTCTAAAGCCAATTTTAAATCAACCGGCACAGAGGGTTAATAGTATGGAATATTTAAACATAATTTTTTCAGAAACTTATAAAATTTTATTTTTATTAGTCCCAGTTCTTGTTTCTGTTGCAATGATTGTTTGGCTTGATCGTCGTATTTGGGCTTTTGTTCAAAAAAGACAAGGACCTAATGTTGTTGGACCTTTTGGCTTACTTCAATCTTTGGCTGATGCATTAAAGTATATATTTAAAGAAGTTATCATTCCATCAAGCTCTAATAAAGTCATATTTGTATTAGCACCAATTGTTACCATGACTTTAGCATTAATATCTTGGGCAGTTATTCCTTTTAGTGCAACTCAAGTATTAGCAGACATCAATGTAGGTATTCTTTATTTGTTTGCCGTTTCATCTTTAGGAGTTTATGGAATTATTATGGGTGGCTGGGCCTCCAACTCAAAATACCCCTTTTTAGGTGCAATACGATCTGCAGCTCAAATGGTTTCATATGAAGTTTCAATAGGTGTTATTATTATTAATGTTTTACTTTGTGTTGGATCATTAAACTTAAACGACATAGTCATGGCACAAGAAAATTTATGGTTTGTAATTCCATTGTTCCCAATGTTCGTAATTTTTTTTATTTCAGCTTTAGCTGAAACTAATAGACCGCCATTTGATCTCCCAGAAGCTGAAGCGGAACTTGTTGCTGGATATCAAACTGAATACTCTGGAATGATGTACGCAATGTTTTGGTTGGGCGAATATGCAAACATTCTTCTTATGTGCGCTATGGGATCAATTCTTTTTTTAGGAGGGTGGTTGTCACCAATTGAAATTTACCCATTCAATTTAATACCAGGAGCTATTTGGTTAATTTTTAAGATTTTATTTCTTTTTATATTATTTGCATTAGTAAAAGCTATTGTGCCAAGATATAGATATGATCAATTAATGAGATTAGGTTGGAAAATTTTCTTACCTTTGTCACTTACATGGGTTGTTCTTACAGCAAGTTATTTATTTTATTTTAACTTATTACCAACTAATTGATTATGAAAATTTCCAGAATATTTAAAACAATTTTTATGCTAGATTTTTTAGGAGGTCTTTCTATTGCTTTAAGAGAAATTTTTAAATCTAAAAAAACAATTAATTATCCTTTTGAAAAAGGAAAAATTAGCCCTCGTTTTAGAGGCGAACATGCTTTGAGAAGATATCCTGACGGAGAAGAAAGGTGTATAGCATGTAAATTGTGTGAAGCTGTGTGTCCAGCACAAGCGATCACTATTGAGTCCTCTGAAAGAGCAGATGGAAGCAGAAAAACTACCAGATACGATATTGATATGATGAAGTGTATTTATTGCGGCCTTTGTGAGGAGTCATGTCCAGTTGATGCAATTGTGCAAGGACCAAATTTTGAATTTTCAACAGAAACTAGAGAAGAGCTATATTACAATAAAGAAAAACTTTTGGATAATGGTGATAGATGGGAAAATATTTTAGCTGCCAATATTAAAGCAGACAAACCTTATAGATAATTATTATGTTAGCTCACGCAATTTTTTTTTACATCTTTTCATTTGTAGCAATTATTTCAGCAATAATGGTTACTGTTTCTAAAAATACAGTTCATTCTGTTTTCTTTTTAATTTTAGATTTTATTAGCATCTCCTGTTTATTTATAATGATAGGTGCTGAATTTCTTGGAATGATCATGCTAATTGTTTATGTGGGTGCAGTAGCTGTTTTATTTTTATTTGTTGTTATGATGCTAAATGTAGCTCAACAAAAAAATCAATGGTTCAGTGCAAAGGAAAGTTCAAAGCACATTCCTGTTGGTTTAATTATTAGTGTAATTATATTTTTTGAATTAATAATTGTAATTGGTGGCTGGAAATATAAACCTGATTTAGTTTCGGCTATGTCCTTAACTATAGATAAAGAAATTAGTAATACACACGCTATAGGTTACGTTTTATATACTGACTACATTCATATTTTTCAATTAAGTGGAATGATATTGCTAGTTGCAATGATTGGAGCCATCGTTCTTACTTTCAGACAAAGATCTGGTGTTAAAAGACAAAGTTATTTCAGTCAAATATCAAGAGAAAGATTTGATGCAGTTGAATTGATTGATGTTGAAAGTAACAAGGGAGTTAAATCTGATGATTGATATTGGTTTAGGTCACTATCTTACTTTAGGAGCTATAATATTCACGATTGGTATTGTTGGTATATTTTTAAATAGAAAAAATATCATAGTAATATTAATGAGTATTGAGCTTATTTTGTTAGCCGTTAATATTAACTTAGTAGCTTTTTCTATCTTTTTAAATGATATATCTGGTCAGATATTTACATTATTTATATTAACAGTTGCAGCAGCAGAGGCAGCAATAGGATTGGCGATAATAGTGGTTTATTATCGTAACTCGTCATCAATTGATGTTGAAAAAATAGATAGTTTAAAAGGATAGTATGGAATTTGCATTATTATTTCTTCCATTATTAGCCTCAATTACATCTGGTTTTTTTGGAAAATATATAGGTGATAGAAATTCAGAGATAATCACAAGTTTATTTGTTTCAATTTGTGCGCTATTGTCTTTATTTCTATTTTATCAAGTTATTGTCAATGGCTATGAGAGCAATGTGGTTATTGCTACTTGGATTAATTCAGGAACACTTGATGTAAATTGGTCTATTAAAGTAGATGCCCTATCTTCTGTAATGCTTGTTGTTGTAACTTTAGTTTCTTCACTAGTTCATATTTATTCTATTGGTTATATGTCTCATGATCCTCACAAACCAAGATTCATGGCTTATCTTTCACTCTTTACATTTTCAATGTTAACTTTGGTTACATCTGATAATTTTCTTCAATTATTCTTTGGATGGGAGGGTGTAGGTCTTTGTTCATACTTTTTAATTGGCTTTTGGTTTAAAAAAGATTCAGCAAATGCAGCTGCTATAAAAGCTTTTGTAGTAAATAGAGTGGGTGATTTTGGATTTGCTTTAGGAATATTTTTAATTTTCTACCTATTTGGCACTGTTAATTACTCTGAGGTATTTCAACAAATTCCAAAAATTATTGACAAAGAATTATTATTTTTAGGAATAAACATCAAGGCTATTGATCTAATTTGTATTCTTTTATTTATTGGTGCCATGGGTAAATCAGCCCAAATTTTTTTACACACATGGCTACCTGATGCAATGGAAGGACCTACACCTGTGTCAGCATTAATACATGCGGCTACTATGGTTACTGCAGGTGTCTTTTTGGTTGTTAGATGCTCCCCAATTTTTGAATATTCCCCTTTAACTTTAAATATTATTACAGTAGTTGGAATGACAACTGCTTTTTTTGCTGCAACTGTAGCTTTAGTTCAAACAGATATAAAAAAAATCATTGCCTACTCAACATGTAGTCAGTTAGGTTATATGTTT
>Ga0222670_1000205_pt1 | contig 27641 bp, 26 predicted proteins | sample AntAcemetagen732_FD_181148 | JGI IMG/M metagenome (GOLD analysis project Ga0222670, IMG submission 181148) | Saline water microbial communities from Ace Lake, Antarctica - #732 | ecosystem: Environmental > Aquatic > Non-marine Saline and Alkaline > Saline | place: Antarctica: Ace Lake... | reverse complement strand
TCTAAATTTGAAATTGCATTTACAAAAAAATTACATTGCAAATATGCAGTGGCTGTATCAAGTGGTACAGCAGCTTTACATTTAATAGGTGTTAGTTTGGGTTGGAGGCAAAATGATATTATAATTTGCTCTCCTAATACATTTATAGCTACAGCAGCAAGTGTTGAATACTGCGGTTCATCTTTAGAATTTGCTGACATTGATAGCGAAACTTTCAATATTTGTCCGGTAAATCTTGAAAAAAAAATAAAAGAAATAAAGAAAAGAGGAAAAAAAGTAAAAGCGGTTATTATTACTGATTATGCTGGTCAGCCAGCAGATTGGCATGAAATTTATAAGTTAAAAACTAAATACAGATTTCAAATTGTAAATGATAATTGTCATTCTTTTGGCTCAACTTATAAAAACAAGATTAATTATGCAACACTTTATGCGGATGCTGTCTCTTTAAGTTTCCATCCAGTTAAACATATCACCACTGCTGAAGGAGGAATGATATTAACTAATAACAAAAAAATATTTCAAAAAACATCTATTATAAGGTCTCATGGTATGATCAGAAATAACAAGTATTATAATGGTTATTATGAAATGTCCAACTTGGGTTATAACTATCGTTTAAATGAACTAAGTTGTGCTCTAGGATTGAGCCAACTTAAAAAATTAAAAAAATTTATTAATTATAGAAAGTTGATTGCAAAACTTTACTTTAAGTTATTAAACAATACTGATTTAATTCGTCTTCCTGAAACAAAAAGCAATAGAGATCATTCTTATCATTTATTTGTAATTAGGATTGATTTTAACAAACTTAAAATCACAAAAAAAGAATTAATCAATTTTTTTTTAAAAGAAGGTTTTAAATTACAAGTTCATTATATACCACTGCATACACAAAAATATTTTAAAAAAAAATATAATTTTAAAAATGAAAAGTTATTAAATTGTGAAGAATTTTATAATCAAGCTATCTCTTTACCAATATTTTTCAATTTAAAAAAAAATACAGTCATTAAATTTTGTAATTTGCTTAAAAAATACATTGTTTCGAATAAAAAGAATTAGATTTTTATTGTATTTTCAATTTTTTTTAAAAGTTTTCTTGATATGAAATTTAAATCATCAGAAAAATTATTATTAAGTACTATTGATGGTTTTTTTGGTATTTCTATATTTATATCTATTCCAACAATATTTTTTTTATTTTTTTTACGATATAAAATTTTTTTATTTTTTAAAATAATTTTTTTCAGATCAGTTTTTATAAATATTTCTAAATAGTTTTCAATATTATTATTATTGTATGTTCTAACTTTATGAAACATTGATACAGTTGTAAAAATCACGTTAATTTTTTGATCAGTAATTTTTTTACAAAATTTACTGTAGCCAGTTGCCAATGCAAGTCTATCTTCATATGAATATTTTTTTAATTGAAATATATTTCTGAAATCGTCTCCATTTAATAAAATAGTTTTTCCGTATTCATTAGTTATCTCTTTAAAAATTTTTTTACCTAAAGTAGTTTTTCCACTCCCGGAAATACCTGTAATCCAAAATAATATTCCTTTTTTGTTATTTATTTTCATTTTCAAGTATTAATTTTATTACTTCACTATCTATTTTTATTGGATTGTTACCAAGTCTCAAGGGGTTAACTTCATCGATAATTTTATTTTTATAACTTTTCAAATCTATACCTAAATTTATAAAATTATTATCTAAATTAGTCTCTTTTTTTAAATTATTAATTTTTTTTATGAAATCATTAATATTTTTTACTTTAAATAAATTGAATAATATTTTATATCTTTCGTTCAAATTAAAATTTGCGTGATTTTTATTCATGTTTAAATAATTAAATTTAATACAACTCTCAAAAAACAAAGATACGGCATGGCCATGACTAATATTAAAGTGTGATGTAAAAGGATATGATATTGCATGAGGGAAAATTGTTTTAGAAATGTTAATTGCTTTTCCAGAAAAATTTGCAGCTAATTGCATTTTATAACTATTTGAGAGATTAGGTTTTGATACAAAATTAGTAAAATTATTTAATGCTATTTGAATAGCTTTTTTGCTAAACTTTACACTTTCTGGTGTAGACTTTACCGCAAATAAAGACTCTATTCCTTGAGCAAGACAATCAAATCCTGCTGAACTTTTGATTTTTTTTGAACTTTTCAGGACCAATTCTGGAAGTAAAAAAAAATAATCGGGGATTAGGTTTTGATCTTCAATTGAATATTTAATCTTATTTATATATATTACCGCATTACTTGTAACTTCAGCCCCAGAACCTGCGGTAGTGGGTATAATTAACAATTTAGTTTTTTTTTTTGTTGTCAAAGATAAATTTATTATTTTGGATTTTAATTTTTCTTCTAAATTTACTATATTAGCCATTTTAGCATAATCGATTACACAACCACCACCGCACCCTATAATTAAATCAGGTTTAAAATTTAAAATTTCCTTTATTAAAAATTTTAACTCAGCAAATTGTGGAACAAACTCTTTTTTAAAAAAAAAACTTACTTTTTTTTCGAAAAAGATATCTTGAAAAATATTTTTTGCACCAGATAAATTAAAAGAATTTTTACCTGTTATAAAAAAAATTTTTCTAAACTTCTTATCATTTAATAATTTTTTTAAATTATTTTTATTTTCAAAATTTATTTCATTATTCATCAAGAAATTTTTCTAAAATTTTTTTGAAATTATCTGGTCTAGATAAATTCTGATCATCTCTTACTTTGATTAAAACTTCTAAAAACGCAGGTCCTTTTTTATTTAAAAAAACTTTAATTTGCTTAATTAAATTAGTGTCATGTTTAATTAATTGATAATCTTTATATCCCAAACTATAAACTAAATTTTTAAAGTCAATTTTTTCTGAAAATGTATTTTGTTTACCTACGGACTCATGAACAAAATTATTAAACATAATATGTTTAAAATTATTTTTATTTTTTAATCCAATTAAATGAAGTGCGCCCAAATGCATTAAAACTGAACCATCTCCATCTAGACAAATTACTTTTTTTTTACTTGATAATGCATAACCAAGGGCAATACTAGATGAATGCCCCATTCCACCTGTTATAAAAAAATTTTTTGCTAAATTTTTTTCATTTTTAGTGATTTCGTAATGTTCTCGTGAAGTATATCCAGTAGTTGAAAATAATGCATAATTTTTATCTGTCAAATTTATCAATTTTTTTAAAAATATATATCTTTCGACTTTATTTTTATTAAGAAATTTTTTCTCTTTTACTTTAGTTAAAAAATTATTAGGTATTAATAATGCTTTTATATTTTTACTTTTTTTTATATCATCTATAATTTTTGGAACTTTTAATAAATCACTATCGTTTTTAACAACAAGATATTTAATTCCTAAATTTTTTAAAAATGCTTTTGTCTCTATGCCCTGCTTATAATGTTGAGGTTCATCTTTTTTAAATGGAGAGCCCCTCCATCCAATAATCATTAACATTGGTATTTTGTATACATTTTTATCTGCAATAGAAATGAGTGGATTTATTGCGTTTCCTAAACCTGAATTTTGTAAATACACACACGGTATTGTTTTTGTACTCAAATAATGACCGATTGCTAAAGAAACAGCTTGTCCTTCATTGGCACAAACAAACAAGTTTTTTTTAAAATCTTTTTTTATGAGATAATTCAAATTTTTTAAAACACTATCTGGTACACCAGCAAAAAAATTAATTTTTTTTTTTTTTAAAATGTTCAAAAATTTATGACTTGTAATCATTTATATTTTTTTTATTTTCTTATTTTCTAAAACATATATTTCATCACATATTCTTAAAGGATTATTAATATGAGAAATAATTAAAATTGTATGGTTAATTTTAAGTTCATTTATAATTTCAGTAATAATATTTATATTGTTATCATCTAAATTATTAAATGCTTCATCAAAAATTAAAAAACCATCTGAATTATACAGTGCTCTCGCTATCCCGATTCTTTGCGCTTGACCTCCAGAGACATTAAGAGCTGATTCTGATAAGATGTCATCTAAAGTTAGCCTTCTTTGTTTTAAAAATTCATCTAGTTTAATTTGTTTAATAATTTTATTGAGTTTTTCATGATTAATTTTTTTAATATCTTTTTCTAAAGTAATATTAAATTTTAACGATTCTTCAAAAAAAAATAATTTTTGTTGCACATAACCAAATTTTGATAACCAATTTGTATTATCCAAATCATTATATTTTTTTTCATCTATAAAAATTTCTCCAGAATTTGGTTTTAAAAGCCCAGAAATTAAATCAACAAATGTACTTTTTCCAGATCCATTGAGCCCTTTGATACCTATGCATGATTTTTTTGGTATAATAATATTTAAGTTATCAAAAATTTTTTTTTCATTATCATAGCTAAAAGTGATATTTTTAAGCTCAATTTTCTTTTCAAACTTAATTATTTCTAAACTTTTTTTTTCTTCTTTAATAAAATAATTAATAAGATTGTTCAGAGCTACTTCTGAATAATTAATTTTTTGTAAAGATTTAATTAACGAATTTACATTTGGTATAATTCTTAGCATTATTAGTACTAAGATAGATAATTTTGGAATTAAACTTTGTGGATTATCTACATTATAAAAAAAAATTAATATTGAAAAAACAAGAAATATTTCAAATGTTAATTTTGGTAGTATAGTTAAAATATTTTTTTTAACTGCTAAGTTAGCTAAACGGTACCAAGATTTTTTTAAATCTAATAAAAAAGCATTTTCTTTTTTATATATCTTTAGTTCTCTAATTCCTTCAAATAATTGTTTAATATAATTTATAATTTTCAAATTTTGAATTCTTCTTTGATTTCCTAAAAATATAAATTTTTTTTTCAATGTAAGTGTGAATATTAGAAAAAAAACAAATCCTAAAATGATTGATATTATGGTAAAATTTAAATCTATAAATGATAATAAAATTAAAAATCCTACCAACGTTAATATATTTAATGAAATATCTAAGATGGGTTGAACAAAGCCTGATGTAATAATTTTAATTTCACTGCTAAATTCTCTCAAGAAAAAAGAAGAATTTTTTTCAAGAAAAAAATAATAATTTTTTTTTAAAATTTTAAATAATATTTTTTCTTGATAATAAATTGTAAGATAAGCAATAAAATTAGAATTTATTTTTGTAAAAAGTAACAAAAATAAATTTTTTGTTAAGAATAAGATAAAAACAATTGTTATTGCCGTAAGATATATATTTTTTCCATCCAATTTGAAAAATGCATTTTTTGAAAAATCAAAAAATTTTAAATAATCATAGTTTTCAGTGACAATAAAACTTATTAAGGGAAAAATTGATCCAATCGAAATTACATCAAAAATAACTGAAAAAATCATTATAAAAAAAAGAAAAATCAATCTTTTTTTATATATTTTAGATATTTCTAAAAAAAAATTTAACCACATTTGATTTTTCTAATTTAAAATTTTAAAATTGAAATAATATTTAATTTCTTTAAGCTATTTTTATTTATCTCTATAAACGATAATTGATCTTCAATGTCATAAAATCCTAATTTATTTTGCATTATATCACTATTTCTAATTTTAGAAGTTTTTATAACTGTGCTTAACCCAATTCTTGAAAATATAATTTGATTTGTAATTTTAGATGGTATGGTCCCATTAATAAGTGTTTTGCTTGATATATTATCTTTAGAAAATATTGAACCTTTAAATGGTTGAACTGGAACCACTACATCAAAATTTTTATTTATAGACAATTTTATCATTTCATCAAAAATCTTTGGATTTCTTAATGGAAAGTGCTCCGTGGCTATTACCAGCAAATCATAATATTTTCCTTTTTTTTCTAGCTTTTCTAAAAAATTTCTAACTGATGAAATTATATCTAAATAGGCTGAGTTATTATTTTCTCTACTAATTGATACATCTACACCCAATCTTTTTGATATTCTTTTATTTTCTTTATTATTTGAATACAAATAAACATCATCGACTAATTTAGATTGTTTAATTTGATTTATAGTTAATTCCAATAAATTTTTATTTTTAATACTAAGAGTTTTATCTAAAATAGGTATAACAGCCGCACATTTAAGATTTTTAAACTTAATTAAATCAGGACTTTTTCCTTTAACATAATTTAAATTTTCTAAAATTGAAACTATCTCCTCACAACGCTTAAGATCTAAAGATTGGTTTATACCATGCCAATGATATACCTTGGATTTTGGTTGATAAATAATTTTATATCCAAGCTTAAGAATTTTATGAGCCCAGACCCTATCTTCAATATGCAATATTTTTTCATCAAATTTAATTTTATTCCATATTTTTCTTTTAAATGCACTATTTGCATTATGAAAAAAAGTATCTTTTTTTTGCACTCTTTTCTCGTCACCAAAAATATTATACAAATCTCTTTTATCAAGAGGGCTTGAATATGGAAGAGGAAGTTGTTTACCATAAACTGCTCCTATCTGCTTTTTTGATAAATCTTTTACTAAATTTTTAAGCCAATATTTATCTACTGGAATACAATGAGCAGATAAGCAAACTACAATCTCTCCTGTAGATTTCGCTATACCTAAATTTATCGCTTTACCTGGTATAAAATTTTTAATTTTAACTAGTTTATGTTTATAGTTTCTTATTTTTTGTAAAGTTTTATCTGTTGACTGGTTATCAACTATGACTAATTCATAATTTTTATATGTTTGCTCAGAAATTTTTCTCAAACACATTTCAATCCATTGTTCTTCATTTTTTGTACGAATTATAATTGATACCAAGGAATTTTTTTTAATCATTTTATATTATATTTTTTAGCTATTAATTCTGCAAAATCAAAATCAATTTTTCTATCTATATTTATTGCTTCAATATCGTCTACAACAACTCCGATAGGTTTTTTACCCAAACAAAAATTTTTTTCATTAAATGTCTGCAAAAGTTTGTAAGATCTAGCATAAATCCCACCTGAAGTGCAGTAAAGAACTGGAAGATCTTGTCTTGATATATATTTCTCAACATTAATATTTTTAATAAGACTTTTAAATATTTTATTTTTTATATTCAATTGTTTTGCTCTATATGGGTGCTCATGTTCAATCTTTTTTAATGTAACAATACAATTAGATTTGTTTCGTTTAAGCAAAGTGATAATTTTTTTTATTGTTTTAAGTTTAATAAATGGACATGTTGGAGCTACTTGTAGAACAAAATCTGAAATATAACCCTTTTTTTTTAATTCTTTTGAAACAAATTTTGCAACCGATGTTAAAGGAGTATTGTCTCTTGCGAGTTTTTTGGGTCTTAACATTATTTCAAGCCTTGAATATTTTTTTTTAGCAATTTTTAAAATTTTTTTTGAGTCTGATGATAATATAACCCTACTTATTTCAGAACAATTTAGAAGATTTTTTAAACAATAGCTTATAAGGGGCTTTCCATTTAATAATTTAATATTTTTACCAGGTATCCCTTTGGAGCCTCCTCTTGCAGAAACTACTGCAATAATTTTAGGTTTAGTATTATTATTTTTCAAAAAATTATCCTCATAACATTATTATTTTATTTTCCCTAAAGCTTTTATTTTTGAGTAATTCAATTCCTAACCCATATTTTTCTTTTAAAGACAAAAATCCATTTTTTATAAAAAAATTTTTCTTGAGAAAATTAAAATCATTTGGAAATTTTAATGTATTGTACTCAATTAAATCACATTTATTTAAGATTAAAGCTGTATTAATATTAGCGTAAAAACTAATGGAATGTGTCCAGTTATGTATAATTTTTTTTTTCATTTTTAATTAAAGTTTATTTTTTTAATATTAAATTTATTAAAATTTTTTAAATTAAAATCTAAATCAAATCCAGTTTTATTTCCCAATATAAATCTACCTTTAGTAAATTTATAGGCATTATTTATAAATAAACTTTCAAACGGAGATAAGTAAAAATTTTTCTCTATAAGGGATATTTCCTGATCTAAAACATGCAATAAATTTAATCCTACAGATGTATTAATAGGAGTTGTCCAATTGTGAGGAATATAAATTTTATCTTTTGTCTTAATTTCTTTACATAAGAAAAAAATATCAATTAAATTTAGAGAATTTGGATCAAATTGTATATACCTTATCTTATTGCACTTTAACCATTTTCTACTATTATCTAAATCAAATAAATGCTCACCTGCAGCAATCAATCTAAAATTCTTAATTTTTTCATACAAATATAGTTTCCTAGGAATTGGTTCCTCAATAAAATAAAAATTTAATTCTTTTTGAGCATCTAGGAAGTACTTAATTTCATTTATATTTTTTAGTCTACAACCTAAATCAACCATTAGTTTAAAATGATTACCGACTTTATATCTAATTTTTTCAGAAATTTTTAAAAATTTTTTAACATCAATGTAATCTGGCTTTCTAAATCTCAAATTATGATGATTGAATTTTTTAGGATAAGGTGGTCTAAATTTGAAACCAAAATAATTATTTTCTTTACAATACTCTGCTTCTTTAATTAAAATTTCTTCTTGGCCTTCAAATACCATACCACCACTAGCATAAACATTAACTTTTTTTTTGGGTAATATTTTTTTTTCTAAAAATAAATCAGAAACGTTTTTTTTTTGAATTTGACTAACTATACCAACTATTGCTTGAGATACACCTGCAATACAAGAATTAAAGCAAAAATTATTTCTGATTTTTTTTAGTTTTTTCAAAACTGTAAAAACGTTTCTATTATATAGATTTTTATTTTTGATATTAGAAAAAATCAAATTTAAATTTTTTATTATTTCAGTAAGGTTTCCAGAATAAGTGTTGATTTCTCCCAAGCAAAAAAATTCATTATCGTAAATTAATTTTATCAAAATTATACTTCCATTAAAATAAGTTGGCCTTGGATATTTAAAATTTATTTTTTTTTTATTTTCAATTTTATATAATTCAAATTTTAACATTTATAAATTTTATGATTAGATTTTATGTTTTAATTTTAAATATATTGATAATAAGAATAAATCAAAATATTTAATATTTTTACAAAGTAGAATAAAAGCATCAAGAAATTTGTATGTTCTAAATTGATAAAATATATAATTTTTGTTTGATACCTTGTATTTATCATCATTAATTTGATTTATATGATCAACACCAATTTTTTTTCCACAATAAGTTGGTTGAATTTCTTCTGGATTAGGATTTGATAAATTTAAAAAAGAATAAATTTTTTTCACTTCATCTTTTGTATCTTTTGTTAATTTCTCTAACGATGTAATGTACACGTTATTATATTTTTTTTTTAATTTTATAATTTCTCTTTTATTATAGGATACTCTCTCAATAAAATTTGTTCTTAACTGATTATTAAAATATATATCAAAATTTTTTAATTCAATTTGATTTTGGACCATCATATTCAATGTTCTACTTTTTAAGATACTTAGCAACTCTCTATCAACATAAATTATTTTAGAGTCAAATTTCTGTTTTAAAATAAATTCTGCACTTAAAGCTTTATTCGGCAATTTTGTTGCAAAATTTAGAGCATTTATATCTTTTAATTGTAGATTAAGATTTTTCCAATTTTCTATAAAACTATTAATGTAAATATCAAAAATATTTTCGATGGTGAATTTTTTTTGATCACCTAAAAAAATTCTAGTTTTCAAATTTTTAGTAAAATTTTCATAGTCAAAATTAAATTCTAAATAATCTTTATTTATTGCTGAAAAAGAGTTTGGCATGATTTTTAATAGCGCAAAATGTTCTGTGTGTTTTAAATTTGATAAATTAAAAGATTCAATAAAATTTTCAAAACCTAAATAAGTTTTTTCATTTCTGAAATTTGATATTTCTATAACTCTAGAATTTAATTTAGTATTTAAATTTATTTTTTTATCAATATTTTTTTCAATTTTATTATTTAAGTCAATTATAGATTTAATAAATTTATCATGAATAAAATTGGAGATAATATTTTTATGATTATCTAACAAATACAGTATTGTTTGCTTTCCAGACAGAAAGTTCCCAGAAATAAATATTTTTTTCATTAATTAAAGACTAGCGATTGTCATTTAATAATTTTTTTATTCTTTTTACATTTGAAAAAATTTTTTTAAATTCTGCATAATTAATTGGCTGCAAAGGATCCACAGCTGCTTCGCTTGGTTTTGGATGAACTTCTAACATAATACCATCAGCGCCAGCTGCAACACTAGAGTAAGCCATGCTTTCAACCCAAGGTCTCCAAAAGGTTGCGTGAGATGGATCTGTTACAATTGGTAAATGCGTAAGTTCTTTTGCGGCAGGAATAACCTGTAAATCTAATAGGAATCTAGAAGTTGATCTATGAGTATGAGGAACTGAAACACCTCTTTCGCAAAGTATGACTTTTTTATTACCTTCATATAATATGTATTCTGCTGCACCTAACCAATCTCTTAATGATGCTCCATAATGTCTTTTTAACATTATTGGTTTGTTTGTTTTTGCACAAGCAGTTAAAAAAGGATAGTTCTGCATATTTCTTGAGCCAATTTGAATTATATCTGTAACTTCGCTAACCAGTTTAATATATTTCTCCTCCATTATTTCTGTAATTATCGGAATATTATATTTCTCTTTTGCGTTAGCTAACCACTCGATACCTTTTTCTCTTGTTTCATAATATTTTTTACTACGATATGGAAATGTTAAAGGTTTAAATGCACCACCTCTAAGAAAGTTAGCTCCAATTTTTTTAACATTTTTTGCAACATCCATAATTAATTTTTCACTTTCAACCATGTTTGGACCAGCAAAAGTGACTAAATTTTTAGGACCGAAATCTACCCCAGCAATTCTAAAAGATGAAAAGTGATTTTTATTTTTTTTTGCAACCAAAGGAAACTTATCTTTTAAATCAGATAAAGTTACGTCTTTTCCTGGAAATTTGTTGTCCATAAATTATGTATTATTAAGTGTTTTCGAATTATACTCTTTGATATATTTACTATAACATAATTTTTCTATAATGTCTGAAAATTCTATTAATGAAAAATTATATCGTTCTGCAATCTCAAGCAAACTTGATTTTCCATCACTCATGTTAAGAATGCTTAGAATGACACGTGTAGTCTCAGACTTTGGTTGTGTAACATAATTCATGACTTTAGGGTATAAACAGACTGGACTTCTTGAAAGCATAGGAGAACCTTTTTGCACTTTTCCTAAAGGTACAAAGTTTAGTTCGGCAGCCATCATCATTTTAAAGTGCATATTTATACTTTCAGCTAATGTTTCATAATTAATAAAGTCTAAGTTATCAGCACTAGTGTGGTACTCAGGAAAAGTACCATACATTTTTCTCATTACCAAACTCACTGGCCAATTATATCCTGGAGAACAAAACTGTCTTTCGTCACTACCATCTGGGAAATAATCAATAACTTTCTGTGGTAAATCAGAAGAAGTTAGAGTGTTTCGTGCTAATAAATCAGATAATAAATTTCCTTCACGAGATTTTTTTAAAACCCACTCATTTCCATAAGCCAAACAGTTAAGAATAAAACCTGCCTCAATAACATTACCAACATCTTTTCCACTTTTATGCAAAAACGCTGCTGCCCCAATATTTTCAGGGCAAATTAAGAATCTGTAAGTATATTTATGAGGTCCTGATGCTTTTAGCATTTTATATAAATAGCATAAAGCTACAGGCCCCCCAAGTTCATGGTTTGCCATTTTTGGATGACAAAGATATGATGTAATTAGTATTTCTTTTTTTGTTTTACCAGGAAGAGCCAACTCCCCATAAACAAGAGAACCATCTATATGATTAGAGTCAATAAATACTTTATATTTGCCCTCTTTAAGATTTTCAAATTCATTATGAGAAATACAAAACCCCCACGTGCGATTGTAATATGATGTAACATATGGAACATCATTAGGCATAAGAGGCAAAGTATGCAAATGTTTTTTTAACTCTGTTAACGAAATAGTTTTATCTATAGCACAAGAATAATTTACCAAATGTAAGTTATTTTTTGTAAAATCTGCTATTTTTTTTCCCATTGGATCTAAAATATAGGCATCTTTGATTAACCACTCTTGAGGTACTATCCAATCTAATACTTGTGTTCCAGAATTAACATAATTCCATTTAAAAGGAATACCAATCTGATCTTGTAGCAACCGTAAAGACTCCCTAAAACCTTTTCCAAGAATACTTCGTGGAATTGGGTATAAAATTTTAACTATCTTTTCTAGATCTTTTATATTGGGAGAATTCTTTTTTCCAATTTGAAGTCTTTTACTTACCGAGTGCATTTTAATTGCTTAAATGGTTTGCTTTGATTAGTGAATTTTTTTTAATTTTTTTTCTAAAAAAACTTTTTTTTTTCATAAAAAAACTTATTTCATGTCTGTTAAGTCCTTTATTACCAGTCCTCAAAAATTTAATATCTTCATATTTCAAATTTTCGTTTGGTTTTAAATCTCTCCTTGAAACTGCATGTTTCCCCATTATATTACAATATTCTAATTCCTTTTTCGAAATTTGGTCTCTGTTGGTTTGAAATTTTTTATAATCATCTTTAAAGAAACTCACATATTGGAAATGATCTGTAGGGTTTAAGCTAGATATATAGTCAGGTTTTTTGTCAGATCTATTTAATGTCACATGTTTTTCAATAAATGTTGCTCCAAGATCTATAGCTTTTGCAGTGGAAAGGTAAGTGTTTGCTAAATTTTTTGTATCAGAATGATCCGCATAACCAGCTTTATATCCATTTTTAATTATTTTTTTTATAATATTAAGCCTAAGATCCTCTGGATTTGAGGGAAAAGATTGAAAACCATACATAAGAATTATTTTTTTTTTAGAATTTTTGAATTTATTAAATAATTTTAATATATCTTTCAAATGATAGCCTGAAATATTTATAAAAACTTTTTTAAAATTTTTAATGGCATCAATTAACATCCAATCATTGTCATGTTCAGATGAAGATATTTTTATTAAAACATCATTTTTAAATTTTTTTGAAAAAAAATAGCTTTTTTCGTCAAATGGTTCTAAAATTATATTCTTCTTTCCTTTATTTTTTTTAATAACTTTTTCCCAAAAAGTTAAAGGTAATTCTATTTTTTCTAAACTTTTATATAATTTACTACTTTGGTGACAAAGTTCTGAGTTCTCAAAAATTTGAAATTTGATATAATCACCTTCTATTATTTTAATTTTTTTTATTAATTTATTAAATTCTCTAACAGATCCTCCATGTGTTGAGGCGATTTCTGTAATAAACTCTAATTTATTTTTTCCCATATAAATGTATCTTTTGAATTACAGCCCTTACATATATTTATCTCATCTAAATTATTTAAAAGATGTGTGTGTCGTACTTTATTTAATACATTGCTATTCCATATTTCATTTATACTTGAAACTTTTTTTGGAGGCTTATTATGTTCTTTTGGCATTTCAATATCTTTTAATAATTCAAAACCTTTTTTATTATTTTTTACATTGTTCATTACTTTTTCTTCTTCTTTTTGTGAATTAAAACCCAAATTATTTAAATATCCCAAGTTGTATTGCGCGCCCCAATCATTACAACACATACCTACTTTACCGTCATAAGTTACCAATAATCTCTGAAATATTTGTTTACAAGTTTTTCTTCCTGTTGAAATGGATAGATTGCCCTCTCCATCAATCATATATGGAGTATTTTCAGGCAGATTATTTTCTTTCAAGAATTTCTTTAAAATATCTAAATTAGTTTTATTAAGATCCTCTAATTTACCTCCCCTCTCTTGATAAGGTGTAACAGTCACTTCATCAACAATCGAGTCAAAAATTTCAAAAAAACTTTCAATTTCATCTCTATTATTTTCCATTAAAACCATCTGTATTTTTGTGTATGGAAATTTTACATTTAGTTTTTTTTTTAAATCACTAAAATTTTTTATATTTTGAATTACTTTTTCAAATTTATTTTCACGAAATCTGCCAGGTCTTAACTTTTCATAAGTTTTTTTTGTACCTCCATCAAATGAATAAATCATGTAATCGAGACCTGAATTTATCAATTCAATCCCTTTTTTTTGAGTTAAATTCGTTGCATTAGTATTAATTATAGTTTCTAAAATGCCATTATCTTTAGCAAATTTAATTAACGGACATAAATTTGAGTGCAAGAGTGGCTCACCTCTCCAATTAAATTTTATTGAGGGAATATTATTTTCTATTGTATCTAAAATAATTTTTTTTGCCAAATCAAGACTCATTATTTTATCTGGTGTTGCTAAATGTTCTCTAAAACAATGAGGACAAGCTAAATCACAAATTGATGCTAGTTCTAAATCAAGACAAAGTGGTTTGAAAGAGTCATTTAGTATGTAATTTTCACTCGTATTATTTTTTTCAAATTCATTAATAATTTTATCAGGTTGTCCATTCCAAGCATTCCTATAGTCTCTAAATTTTTTTGAGAAACTTTCCTTGCTTAAAATATTGTTTTTAACTAGATAATTTTCTTCTGAATGTTCGTAAAAATAGTCTATTCTATTTTTAGTTCTGTAATTTTTTAAAATTCTTGAACCTAGTAGGATTTCTTGTTTTTCAAGATTGAATTTTTTGTTAGTTTTCATATATATAATTCACTATATGTATATTATATCTAAAAAAAAATCATTTTATTAATTAACAATTTATAACTAATATACTTTGATAAACTTATTTAACTTATCTGCTTAAAATAAAATTTAATATATCTAAGATGCTTTTACAAAAAAATTAAATGCTATAAATGATAAATTCTAAAACTGGCCTATTAATAATATGTAGACTTGATTCAAAAAGACTAAAAAATAAAATTCTTAAAGAAGTAAATAGTAAGTCGCTTTTAGAAATTTTAATAATTAGACTTCTTAAAAAATTTCATAAAAAACAAATAATTATATGTTCCTCAACTTTAAGTAAAAATATTATATTTAAAAAAATACAGAAAAAATATAGTGTAAGATTATTTTATGGAAATGATAAGGATATTTTTTCCAGAATGATTGGTGCAGCTAAAAAATTTAAATTTAATAATATTGTTAGAATCACTGGAGATAATCCATTTACAGACATTGATGCTATAATAAAAATGACAAAATCACACATAAAGAAAAAAAGTGATTACACTTACACTACAAATTTAATGGTAGGTACTAGACCTGAAATAATAAAAGTCTCTGCTTTAAAAAAATGTAGAAATTTGTCTAACGATAAATTTAGCTCTGAGTATATGACATATTTTTTTCTAAGAAAAAAACAATTCAAAATTAATAAAGTTAAATTTAAAGAGATTATAAAAAATCAAAACAAAATTTGTGTAACCGTTGATTACAAAAAAGAATTTTTATTAATAAAAAAAATTCTTAATCAAAGCAATTTTCATATAAAACATAATGAAATTTTAAAGTTTATAAAAAAAAATAATGTTATAAGAAAGCTTCCTTTTAAAAAATTTATTCCTGTTATAACAAAAAAATATGATGTAACTCTAAAAACAGATAAAAATTTTAAGTTTATAGATTTAAGTAAATTTGGTTATAAATAAATAATATTAAAAGCATGTTTGGTAAAAATAATTTCTTAAATTGTGTTGAATAAAAATATTCTAATAACTGGTGGTGCGGGCTATATTGGCTCACATTTAGCTAATCATTTAAATAGAAAAAAAAATAAAGTTTTTATCGTTGATGATTTAAGTAATGGTTCTAAAGAAAGACTGAATAAAAATATAATTTTTAAAAAAATTTGTATATCAGATGAAAAAAAAATATCTAAACTTTTGTTAGAGAATAATATTTCAATTATTATCCATCTGGCTGGAAAAATAAATGCATATGAATCTGAAAAAAAAAGAAAAGAATATTTTAAAGTTAACTATCTTTATTCAAAAAAGTTATACAAAACTGCAATAAATTCAAATGTAAAAAAATTTATATTTGCTTCAACAGCAGCTGTATATGGAGACTATAAATCATTGTTTAAAGAAACAGATAAAACAAAGCCAATTAATGTTTATGGATCATCTAAGCTTAAATTTGAGAAATATTTAAAATATAATAGGAAAATTAATCATGCAATTTTAAGATTTTTTAATGTTACAGGTAATCATTATATCAATAATTCAAATTTTCATAAAAATGATTCTGTTATCTTAAAATTATATAAAACTTATAAAAAACATAAGAGCTCATTCTACATATCGTCAAATAAACAAAAACAATCTACTAGAAGAGATTTTATTCACATTTTAGATCTTATTAAAATTATAGAAAGAATAATTTATGATAATAAAAAATTTTTAGTGTTGAATTGTGGTTATGGAAAAAGTTTATCAATATTAGAAATTGTAAATCAATTTGAAAAAAAATTTAAAAGTAAATTCAAAAAAAATTATAAAATTAAAAAATTGAGTGATCCTTTTGAGGTTATTGCTGATACAACAAAGTTGAATAAATTATTTAATATTTCTTTAAAATACAAATCAATTATAAAAATTATAAGTAAAATTAAATTTACTGGTTAAAATAAGTTTTTTTTAAAATATTTCCCCTAGACAGACCTACTTTTATTTTTTTACCAATAATTTTGTTCCAATAGCTGACACTTATTCCACCTACGGATGGTCTTAGAGAAATTAAATCATCTGGATCAATAATTTTAAATTTTTCTATATCTTTATTTGCGTATATAGCTCTTCTAGCATATTTTATACTTTTATACTCGTTAGTTAAATTTTTTCTTATTGAACCAGAGAGTATTTTTTTTCTTTCCATTATTTTTAAAAAATTCTTTAAATCATTTAAGTCCATTGCATGGTAATGATCATTACCTTTTAAGTTTTTATTATGAGTAAAATGTTTTTCAATTATCTGAGCTCCTAAATCATATGCTACTTGTAGTTGTGTTATATTTCTATCACTTTTCACGTGGTCAGAGTATCCTATCAAAATATCTGGGAAAAAATTTTTAATTGTCTTGATAAACTTTAAATTAGCAAATCTATCTTCCGTTGGATAATTTAACACACAATGCATGAGACATAGTTTACTTTTTGGTAAATCTAATATTTTTATAGCATATTTAATTTCATCTATTGTAGAGGCACCAGTAGATATAATGGTATGTTTTCTTTTTGAAGAAATTTTTTTTAATAACGGAACATTGTTTATATCTGAAGAAGATATTTTAAATACTTTTATTAAACTATTTTGTTGATCTATAGAGTCTAGATCAAAAAAAGTTGACATATAATTAATCTTAAGTTTTTTACACTCTTTGTATAAAGATTTATAATCAACAAAATTAAATTTATCATATTTTTTAAAAAGTTCATATTGACTTTTGGTTTTCTCTTCTTTTAGATCCCAATAAGCTGGACTAAACTTTGATGCTATTTTATCTGCTTTATAAGTTTGAAATTTTACGGCATCAGCACCACCATCTTTACATAATCTTATATATTTTTTTGCTAATGATAAGTTACAATTATGATTTACCCCAACTTCTGCAATTATTGTTGGCCTATGTGCAAAAAGTTTTAAATTACCGAATTTTTTAAGATTCATTTTTTAAAGTTTTTTGTCATATTTTTTTTGTGCATTCTGTATCTATAAAGTGGCAAAGGTAGTCTAAATATTTTAAAGTTTTTCTTTTTAGCCAATTTATCAATTAAATCTATTTCTTCAAAAATTTTTTTTTTAGGAGAATACATTCCAACATCTATAAGATCGTCAATTTTAAATATTATACCACAAGCTATAGGTTCTTTTTCACTATTACATTTTTTTGTGACTACTTCTTTTGAATCAACCTTGTAATAGTCACATTTTACTGCATCGAATTCAGATTTATTTAGATTAAGAGTAGTATAGAGATAATTAATATATTCTTCATTTAAATAATCATCAGAATCTAATCTTAAAAAATATTTTCCTCTTGATTTAAGAATAGCTTTGTTCAAACTTCTAGATAATCCAATATTTTTTTTATTTTTAATAATTTTAATATCGTCTTTAAATGTTTCTAAAATTATATCAGTTCTATCAGTTGAACCATCATCAATTACTATAATTTCATATTTATCTTTAGCAAATGTTTGGTTAATTGCAGATCTTATTGCTCTACCCAAAAAATGACATCTATTAAATGTAGGTATACAAAGTGTTACTAAAATGCTCATAAGATGCTATTTTTTTAAATTTTTGCAAAGATACAATATTAGATATGAAAATCAATTTATTAAAAATATTAAAGATATTAAGAATTAAATTTTTTAAAAAGATATAAAATAAGTTTATAATTATAAGAATTCCTGTTGTAGGTTATGTAGTTTACAGAAGGGAAGTGGGTTATAAGATATCTAAAATTAGCTTATCAAAGAAATTTGAAGCAATTTATGCAACAAAAATAATAAATAAGGATAAAAGCTTAAAACTGATTTAAACTTATCTTGTTGCCAGTGAAAAATCAGCTTTAAATTTACTAAAATGGTTTAGCCATTTATAATGCTCTCTGGCAGCTGAAGCTTGTTCTTGTTCAGAAAAGTGGAATGTATAATTAAATTTCTCAAATACGTCTTTAAAGTGAAACTCCATTAATGCAGCCTCCTCATCATCAATTCGTTTTTTCCATAATCCAGATTGGGAGTTACTAATGCTTGAGAATTTCTTATTATCCATGTTGTTGCCTGGCCATGACAACCCACAAAATGTAGGTGTTAAATCAAATTTTGAGAAATCTACGTTTAGAAAGTTAGATATTTTTAAAAGCTCCTTTTTAGGATTTTTAACCATTTCATCATATTTTGTAAAAAAATAATTATCTTTTCCCATTATTTTTTCATTTAAAATTCCCATGTCTATACCCAATCTTCCTCTCATAATACATGATTGTCTTAAAGCTTCTATGGTGTCAGAGTCAGATAAATTTTTTAATTTTTTTGACCATCTTGACTTTATAGATGCGTAGTTATCTCTTGGATCTCTTATGTTATGAATGAATTTAGCATTTGGAAATTTATCTAAAATTTCATACGCATAAATTTCTGTACTTGATGTTCTTTCAATATAATACTTGATATTATCAAGTTTCTGTGGCGTAATTTTAGCATAAGCTTTAAACATAGCTTTAAAATAATCATCCCAGGTATTTGAGTTTTCTGTTTCTAATTTAAAAGTCTTTATAAATTGATCAAAATTAAAATAATCTTGATCAGCTTTGCATACATCAAAAAATTGATGTCTAAGAAATTCAAAATTTTTACTTATAATGTAATCAATTTTTTCTTTTTTATTAAATTTCATTAATTCTGTAAATGGGTAGAAAATTTGAAAGAATTTTGACTCATGTGGGTAAACTAAGAGCTCAGGATGAAAATCAAATATACCTGAATACATACCACCACCACTAGCTCTATGTCCACAGAATAGTATTGGAGAAATTTTATTAATATTAAACATAAAAGGTTTTTATAATATTAAATAAAATAATATATTTAAAATTGCAAGTTTTAATATTTGCTAAACTTGCGCCATGAGGAGCTATAATTTTTTTACAGTTATGAAAAATAGATACTTGATCAGAAATACTATATTTGCTTAATTTTAATATTTTTTGCAACCAAAGGAAACTTATCTTTTAAATCTGATAAAGTTACGTCTTTTCCTGGAAATTTGTTGTCCATAAATTATATGTTATTAAATATTGTCAAAAAGATTTAAAATAAATTTATCTATATTTAAAGGCATTTTATAAATTTTTTTAAATGAATTTTGTTGTTTTTTTTGTAATGTTTTATCACCCTTTAAGATTAAATGAATTTCTTTTTTTAAAACATCAAAATTATCAATAGGTTTAATCAAATTTTGTTTAATCTGAAATGATTTTGGATTATGACCAAGATGATACGTAACAAATCCATAGGTGGGTATATTAAAATAATTTGAATATGTTCCTACTGCTGTTTTTATAGCACATATATGAACTTTGATATTTTCCTTCATTAGATATTTTAAATTCTTACTTGAAAAAGATATATATTTGGAATTAAGTTCATTCACTATATCAAATATATATTTATATTGTTTTATCGGGTGAAGTTTGATTATTAAATCTATCTCAAGTTTTATTAATTTTCCTAAAATATCTTTTATATTTTTAATTTCTTTTTTTTGATATTTTTTTTCTACACAATTGTAAGAAATCAAAATTTTTGGATTCCTATTTTTTAAAGTTTTATTTTTGTCCAAATGGTAAAACAATGATGGCCCAATTATTTTAATTTTCTCTTTACTAATAAAATTTAACCAGTAATTTAAATCATATTTAGAATTAATTAATAAAAGATCTATTAACTTTAAAAAAGGCCTTGCGTTTACATTAACTTTTTTTGATCTTGGTTTAACATTTTGTGGTGATGTTGGAAAAAAAACTATTTTAAACTGTTTTTTTTTATTTAATAAAATTTGATAAAGTGTTTCAGAATGTGTGTTTAAATCAGATAATATGTATTTAATTTTAAATTTATTAACTTTAAGTTGATTACAAATTTTTTTAAAAGAATGCACCTCAGATAAAATTTTTTTAAACAATGAATTATTATTAAATTGAAGAATTATTAAAATTTTTAATAATATTTTTAAAAATAAATTATTAAATTTATTTAAAATATAATAATTTTTATTTATTTTTTTCCACTCGTTGTAAACATCGCCTTGAGATAGCAATGATTCGTAAGCTTTTTTTTTTTCAAAATAAGTATAAATGAAATATTTTTCTTTTAAAATTTTTAATACTGGTAATATATATTCGATTTCTAAATAGCTTCTACGCACAAATAGAATTAATATTTTTTTATTCATTTTTTTATCATAATTTTTTTTAGTAATTTTTTATTCTGAATCTTATTCACAATGGAAAAAGCAAAAATTGCTTGATCGAGGTTCATTTCAAGACCATTAATGTTTTTATTTGAAAATTTATTTGCTATTTTAATTAATGCAGTTTTCCTAGGATCATAAACTATATCAAATACGCTACAGTTAGAATTTTTTTTGAAAAAATTTTTTGTATTGATTAAATTTTCATTAATTAAGTCTGAATTTTTTTTTAAAAATATATTTAAATTCTTATTTTTTACTGAAATTATATTCTTTACTTTTTCTATCGGTGAAAAAGAAGATAGATTAAAAAAACCTTTTTTATTTTTTTGCCATAAATTAAAGCCAATTGAAGTGGCATTAATAATTAAATCTAAATTAGAAATTTTTGAAATTAAATTAATGTCTTTTAAAATTTTGATTTTTTTATTCTTTACTTTAGAAATGAATTTAAAAACTTTGTTATAATTTCTATTATAAACAAATATATTTTTATTCTTAAACATTTCGTTCGCTGAAACTATTGCAGATTTTCCAACCCCACCTGCTCCAAATATCAAAATATTTTTTTTTGACTTAAAATTACTTAGTGCTTTTTTACAAGCCAAATAATCAGTATTGTAACCAATTAAATTATTACCTTTTTTAACTATTGTGTTTACTGACCCAATATTTTTACAACTTTTATCTACTTTATATAGATATTTGATTACATCTTCTTTGTAAGGAATGGTTATTGCTGACCCTACAAAATTATCATCTTTTTTTAAAATATTCAAAACGCTTTTAAGATTTTTTTTTGGTATATCGGCTGGGTACATTTTACAATTAATATTTAATTTTTTATAAACTTTATTCCACAATGATGGTGACCTTGCTCCAGTTGAAGGTGATAAGCCTAAAATTAAAGAATATTTTTTTGTTTCACAAAAAATTTTGTTATCAATTAGATTTTTTAACTTTAGGTTCATTAATTTTATTAAAAAGTTATACTGATAATTTTTAAGTTATATAGATTATTTTAATGTATAAATAACTTAATTAAAAAAATTCATATTTTTAAGAACATGTTCTTTTCTTTTATAAAATACATCTATACTTTTTTTTAAAAATTTAACACATTGAGTAGGATATTTTCCAATTGCAGTTTCAGCTGCTAGGACAAGCCCATTTGCACCCATTTCTAATGATGAATAAATATCATTACTCTCTGCTCTTGTAGGTTCGTTATGATTTATCATTGTTTCAAGTAAATTTGTTGCAACAAATATTTTAGTATTTAACTTTTTTGCATCATTAATAATTAATCTCTGTGCCAGAGGTATTTTTGGAATATCGATATATCTCGAAAGATCTCCTCTATCTATTAATATAGCATCAGATAATTTTATAATTTTTTTTCTATTTAAAAAACCTTTCTTCGTCTCTATTTTTGAAATAACCAAACTTTGTTTTGGTATTAATTTTTTTATCAAATAAACGTCACTTGGATCGTTTGCGAAAGATAGAGCAAACATTTTTATATTAAACTTTTTTGCTATTTTTATTGCATCAATATCTTTTGTTGTAAGTGGGTTTAACTTAGTCTCAGAATTTAAATGAACACCTTTATTGGACTCCAAATAACCTGGCTCAACAACACTACATTTAAGATATTTTTCGTCTACTTTTATTATCTTTAAATTAAGACCATTAAAACCTATTGAAATTTTTGTTTTAGATTTTAAACCATTAAATGAAAACTCTGGATATAATTGAATACTATTTTTATTATTAATTTTTTTGCATGAGAGTATGATTTTAGTTTTTTTCTTAAAATATTTTTTTTTTGTTTTCACAGTTCTTATTTGAGCACCCTCAGTATCCAAACAAATATTTTTAATTTTATTTTTTTTTAAAAATTTTAGATTTTTTATTAATTCATCTAATGTTAAGTGAGACATATTCAATCTAAATATATCAATATCTTTTTTTGTTTCTTTTAGAAATTTACTTTTTAGTGTTGATGGACCTAAAGTTGAAATAATTCTTATACTTTTCATTTAATTTAAATTTTTTAAAATTTTTCGTTTCGCATTATTTAAGTTTAGCTTATCTGTATTAATTGAAATAGTTTTATATTTTGATTTTTCATAATATATTTTTGATTTATATCCAATTAAATTTTTTATAATTTTACTATCTGCTTTTGCATACAAGTCTTTTGTATCTCTTTTTTTTAAAGTTTTGATCTTGCAATTCACAAAAAACTCATAATAGTTATTTCCGAAAAGTTTCTTTGCATATTTTCGTGTAACCTCTAAAGGAGAAATTACTGAAACTAAAATATAATCATATTTTTTTTTTTTTAAAAAAATATACTCGATAATTTTAAAATTATTTAATTTTATACCTAATTTCGTGAACTTATTTGTCTTTTTTTGAGATCTTCTAAAAATATCTCCATCAACCTGAAGGACTTTTAATTTTTTTTTGAGTAAATCATTTTTTAAAGAGTTTGATATTGTGGTTTTGCCAGTTCCTGACAAACCTGTAAACCAAAGTATTTTAGAATCCATATTGTGATAATTAAAAATATTATTAATTTTATTCTTAATTTAAGTATATTAAACATAATCTTTTACTTATTAAAGAATATTTTGTAATTTAAAATTATATCTGTATATGATTATTAAGATTTATATGAAATTGAAATTACAGATAAAATAAAATTATAAATGGATATAAATGTTTTTAGTGAAATCTTAGCAAGTTACGAAATTTCAAGCAATAATAAAAGAAAATCTTCGGCTTCAGCTCATTGGAAAGGATTCTTTCATGATGATTATAGTAAAAATTTAACTGAGAAAAAAATTAAAAATTTTAGAAATAATAGTTTATCTGATGGTCTTGATAATAGAAGATATGGAAATTTAACTGACTTAAACAATAAATTTGAGCAATTTATTCTATTTCTTGGGGAGTCTGGACTGAAATTTGAAGATATAAAATATTTATTTCCATCAATAAATACTGGTAATTTACAAATAATTTTAAAAAATAATGATAAATTTATCGATGATAAATTTATCTTATTAATTAAATACTATTTATTATTTGAAAAAATAATTTTTAAAAAAAGTTTTTTTAACGATCAAAATATAAATATTCTTGATATTGGTGGTGGTTTTGGTGGACTGACATCAGTATTACTTAGAAGTAATATTTTAAAAAATAATAATGTTAAATATTTTTTAATTGATTTACCTGAAGTAAATTTATTATCTAATTATTTTTTAAGCGAACAGTTTCCAGAAAAACGAATTTTTAATTTACAAAAAAAAAATGTTATAGAGCAATCTTTATTAATAGATAATTTAAGTGATTTTGATATTTTTATTTTACCCACTAATTCAAATATCTCGAAAGAAATTAAGTTTAATTTTATTAATAACACAGCTTCTATGATGGAAATGAACTATAAAGAAATATCAAATTATTTTGCATTAATTCAATCACATCTTAAAATTAATGGTTATTTTGCTAATCTTAATAGGTACTACAAGGATACAGCAAATGAAAAAATTTATTTTCACAAGTATCCCTATGATGATTGTTGGGAAATTTGCTATTCTAAACACCATGGTAAAAGATCACATTTTTTAATAACTAAAAGAATAGAAAATAAAAAAAATGATATAAAATTGAAAATGAAAAAAATAAGTTTAATTTCAAAAAATTACTCTCCTCCATCATTTATTCCTTTGCGAATATATAATTTGTATAGAGTTGTAAAAAAACATTTTAAATAAAAATAAAATTCTAATGATTGAGAGCTATCTTATATTATCATACATTTGTTTAATAATTGCTTTACAGTCTGCTGTTGGTGTCGGTGTTCTAGTTTTGGGCACCCCTCTATTTTTATTGCTAAACTATAATATAATTGAAATTCTTTTTATACTTCTACCTTTATCTATTTTAACAAGCTTGATCAATTTAATATTAATTCGAGTCACTCATAAAAAACTTTCTATTATAACTTTTAAAGGTTTAAAAAAATTTTTGATCTCATGTGTTCCTTCTATAATTTTAGGTTTATTAATTTTAAAATATTTTCAAGATTATATAAATTTTAAAATTTTAGTCTCTATTGTAATAATTTTTTCAGTAATCATGGTTTATTTAAAAAATCATATTAAATTCAGAATTAATTTTTTTAGAATATCAATTCTTTCAATAATAGGTGTGGTGCATGGTCTCACAAACTCTGGGGGAACATTAATGTCTTTAGCTTTATCAAGTGAAAATAAAAAAATTAATGCAAGGTCATTAATAACCTTCTTTTATCTATTCTTAGCCTTTGTACAGTATTTTATAACTATCATAATTTTTAAGGATTCATTATTTTTTCCTTTTAATATAAAATTAATTATTACATTAATTTTTGGGATAATTATTGGAAATATAATTTCGAACTTTTTAAGTGAAAAAAAATATAAGTTATTAATTAATTTTCTAGCTTTAGCTTCTTCTATATTTTTGTTGCTATAAAAGTTAAATTTTGAGCAATATAATAATATAATTTATTTAGTGCTAATTTTTATAACCTAATTTTTGAGATACTGGTTTATCTTTTAAAAATATCCATTTTTTTTTTTCAGAGCTTTTATAAAGTCCATGTATAAAATTAGATGTAAGGTAAGCTTCATGAGCATCCACAGGAGGTACGAACTTATTTTTGATTAAACTTTTTATAGCATTATTTAAATATTCAATATGACTTATCCCATATCCTGTTAAAACTTTTTGTGAATTATTTTTAATAATCTCTAATTCTTTTTTTTTTGATTGATTTAAAAACTTCCAAACTTTTATTTCATTCATTGCTAAACCACTTATTACTACGGTTCCTTTCTCTCCAACAATAGAAAGTGATGCGTGAAGATCCACCGGTCTTGCTGCTGTAGTTGCTTCAATTAAACCAAGTGAACCATTTCTGAATTGAACAGTTCCAACTGCAGTATCTTCGGCTTGTAAATTATTTAATCTTTTTGTTGTTATACAATTTACTTTATCAATAGGACCAAATACCCACCTCATAATATCTAAATGATGAATACACTGTTGATTCAAAACACCTCCATCATTTTTCCAAGTACCATGCCACCCATCATTATAATAATTTTGGTAACGACACCACAAAAGACTGATAGAAATATTGACTAATGTTCCAAACTTGTTTTGTTCTATGTATTTTTTTACCAATTGAATACTGGAATTAAATCTATTTTGAAAAATAACTCCACACATCACTTTATTTTTTTTTGCTAATTTATATAATTCAAGTGATTTTTTTGGTGTCATAGTTAGGGGTTTTTCACACAAAACGTGTATTTTATTTTTTAGAAAAAATTCACAAATCTTATAATGGGATCCAGATGGTGTTAAAATTAGTACCAAATCAATTTTTTTATAAAACTGGGGGTTTTTATAATTTCTAAAAAAACTAGCTGAAAATTTTTTTTTATAAAATTTTCCTGCTATCAAATTTTTATCACACAGTGATACAATTTCGGCATTTTTAATAAGATTTTTTGAAAAAAGATTATAGTAATGACTAGTAACTCTGCCTAATCCAACAATACCAATTTTAATTTTTTTCATTGTCTTCATCACAAGTTTTTACTTATTTGATTAAATTTAAAATTTCTTTTATTGGAGAAATTCTTTTCTCAAGTTCATATGCTCTCGAATTTTTTAATATATCCTCTGCAGTTTTTTTCATTGAAACATAAGATGACCTGAGCATTTGATTGGCATAAATTACAATCTTAAAGCCATTTTTAATTAGATCCTTTTCGTATGTTTTGGAGTATGTTGATGGTACTGAAACTAAAAATTGAGTGAAATTTAATTTTTTAAATTTTTTTGAAAATTCAAAAATCTCTTTTGGGTTATCATTTTTTGAATGTATCATAATTCCATCAACACCAGCTTTACAATACGCTTTTGCTCTTATTATAGCATTTTTGATACCTTGATCTAAAATTAAACTTTCAATTCTAGCAATTACAAGAAAATCTTTATTTTTTGCTGATTTTTTTGCCTCAATAATTTTTTTACAAAAATTTGATATCGTGTCTTGTTTGACTCCTTTTTGATTTTTAAATAAAGAGTTTCTCTTAAGACCTGTTTTATCTTCCATTATAATTGCTGAAACCCCTGCTCTTTCTAAATCTTTAATTACAAAATTAATATGTTCAATTTGACCTCCGTTATCAATATCAAATATCATTGGTTTAGATGTTGAGGATAAAATTTGATTGATACCAAGTACTCTTGTTGAGTAATCAACTGATTGATTGTCAGGTTTTGCTCTGGAAACAGAATCTGCCAAGCTTGAAGACCACATACCATCAAATTCATTTTTTTTTTTATTTTTTACCGATAAAGTAGTATTTTCAACAATTAATCCTGCAAGTGGATTATGTGTCTCTAGTATTCTTACAATATCTTGAGATCTAATTAATCTTTTTAAAATGCTTACCCTATTTTCAGATTTAAAATTTTCTTTTATCAGATCATCTCTTGTATTTTCAATTTTTGTATACTTGGGTTCAATTAGCTTAGATTTAATTTTCTTTAGTGCCCTGATCACCTCATCTCTTTTTTTTTTTTGGACACCA
>Ga0222670_1000204_pt1 | contig 27797 bp, 28 predicted proteins | sample AntAcemetagen732_FD_181148 | JGI IMG/M metagenome (GOLD analysis project Ga0222670, IMG submission 181148) | Saline water microbial communities from Ace Lake, Antarctica - #732 | ecosystem: Environmental > Aquatic > Non-marine Saline and Alkaline > Saline | place: Antarctica: Ace Lake... | reverse complement strand
GTCTTTAATTTTCTGAACATGGTCTTTACAGTACACAGGCCGTCCCTTCATCGGCTTAAATGGAACGGTTGCGATATTTTTACAGTCACTAATACTACAATGAACCTTGTAATTACCCTGCGAATCTGGTGTTGCACTGTCAGCATTTCCCGCAATAGATGCAGCTTCCTTATCATCTACATCATCAGTTATATCTGATGCCCAGTTTGAAATTTCCTTTTCCACTACTTCTTTTGACCGTGAATATCTGTCTCGTGAAGCAGTAATAATTCCCGCAGCGATACTTACAGAACCCTCTACTTCGAATGGTTGCAATGTCGTGGCGGAAAAGGGTCGACTTGTGATGCCGTCCACCATAAGTCTCGAATATATTTGATAGTTGGGTAAGTTTACAAAATCAGATGCCTCAAGCTCAGGAACGAACTCTTGCTCAATAAAATCAGCATCAGCTGCTCCTATACGGAAAATAACCATAGTTCCTACGTTACCGAACACAGCATCACGTACTGAGGCTGACTCAGGTGTCTCTAGCTGAGCAATATATTGGTGAGCAATACATAAACAGAGTCGATACTTACGAGCCTCTGACAAAATATTAGCAAAAGATTCAGTAACAAAGTTTTGGAACTCATCGATATATAGATAGAAATCAACACGTTCATCTTCCGGAATACGAACACGTTCCATCGCAGCTAGTTGGATTTTTGTAATAAGCATCGCACCAAGTAGTGCAGAGTTGTCTTCTCCGATACGTCCCTTTGATACGTTTACAATCAAAATTTTTCGATTGTTCATAATATCAAAAATATTGATGGTACTTTTTGACTGGCCAACAATATTTCGAACGATAGATGTCGACAGAAACTGTCCAACTTTATTTTGAATAGGTGCAATCGCTTCATTTCGAAATCGCTCTTGCCAGGTTTCATACTCATTCAACCAAAAAGCCTTTACCACAGGATCTTTAATATTTTCAATAATTTTCTGTCGATAATTCTGATCGACAAGTAAACGTGGGATACCGAGCATGGTCGTTCCGGGCGTATCAACAAGAGCTAAGATAGCGTTGTTCATAATATATTCCATACGAGCGCTCCATACATTAGCCCAAATTTTGGTGAATACACTCATCAGTCCTGCTGCAATTAAGTGCTTATATTTTGGATCAGGTACCTCAATAATATTGAAGCCAATATGGTGCTCAGTGTCTGCTGGGTTGAAATAAATTACATCAGCTTTTCGACTTTCTGGAATAAGCTCTAGAACCTCCTCTGCTAATTCTCCATGAGGGTCAACTACAGCCAAACCTTCCCCGTTTTTAATATTCTGCGCAATCATGTTTTTAAGCATGGCAGATTTACCGGTACCAGATTTACCAAGGACATACATATGTTGACGTCTATCTTTTCGTCTTATACCAAAAGGTTTCGAGGTACCTCGATAGTTTGTCTTTGCAAAAAAAGTAACTTCTGTATTTTCTGGGATTTCATTACTCATAGTATAAGCTTTATTATAGCTCAGGAGAGCTGTTATTTAAAGGATTGCTGTTAACCTAGAAATTCTCGCTTGTACTCTTCTGGAGATAAGATGTAAGGAGCGTCTTCCTTAGTGTACGGAGTCATGAATTTTTCACCTGAAAGGCTAGATTCTCGTTCTATGAGAACACGTTCTTTCGTCCAGCCATTAATCCTTTCATCTATACGTTCCATAGGTGCGATGCGTGGTAACGGAAGACTCATTCTTTGTAAAAACTGTAATTCAATAGGTTGAATTCGAAAAGCTTTTCCTGTTTTCTCACAAGCAATTGTTTCTTTTAAGATCGAATCATCGACTTCAGTAATATTGTCTGGTAAATCACTTGCTTGCATAGTAATGCTATATGTATTTTCTTTGTCAGAATAATTTGTGTAACCTCTCGCAGTTCTACCTTCTTCGCTTACTGGAAAAAAATTTTGAGCTATCGTGCTTTTATATTCAAACGGAGATAGCTCAGGTGGAAAAAACTCTCCTGGTTTATACTCGTGTCCCTGCTTGTCTATATACGGCATATCATGCATATGCTTAATAATTTTCCCTCGCAACACTTCGTATTCTTCTTTTTCATAACGTTTATTAAAAATTACGTAACTACCATTTCGTATAGATGAACAGCCCAAGACATCGTTACAATTAATAATTGTTTCTGAATACCACACATTTCGAGAAACAGCAGCGGTATTACAAAATGCAACATTAGAAGATTGTTCACCTACAGTGCAAGACTCGTAAATCTGATTCATATTATTACCCCAAGCTGAAACATCATAAGAATCTGAAATAGGTGTACCGGTACACATGAACATATAACGACAGTCTTTACATGACGAAGAATCAAATGAATCGCGACAATTACTAGATTCAAAAATATAATTCCCTGTACAACCAGGAGCCATCTCAAAATGGAGTGGCTTTGGTGGTTGTGTTTTCCAGAAGTCTTTGGCATCCTGTTTTGATTTTTGATATTGCGCGTAACTACCAAGATCAACTTCTACTAAACGCTCTTTGTATGTTTTTTCGTCTAACTGCTCGTTGAACCAACAGTATTTTGCATTAACAAGGTTGGCACACCCAAAACAATTCTGACAATTACTACAATCTCTTGTGAAATAGCAATTCATAGATTCTAATGCGTTATAGCAACCGATACAGTTGTTTGATTTAAAGCCGTGAAATAAATCAAAACAAAGCTCGCATTGTCCTATATTTGCACTGTCTACAACTTCGGTATTATTTATGCAGTACATATTATATGCACACTGTTCACTATTTTGTGCTTGGAAATTTAAGTATGAATTTTTTAAATTCGTTACGTAATTATTATAGTCAGAATTTACATTTTTATTTGGGTTTAATAGTAATCCTAAGGCTGGTACTTCACGCCATAATTCTTGAAACTGTTCAAAGAATGGTCGACTAAAATCATAATCTCTTCCGTAGTCATACACATCCCAGTCATCGCTATACCAACATGTCGGACAATATACGGTATATGGCGCGTCAGGGTGATACATAGAAACAAAACCTTTCTTGCAAAGGTCGCAGTCACGTTTGTACAACTTAGTTAAACTAAAATATGCTAAACGTCGTTGTAATCGACACTCAGAACAAAACGTTGGGGTTGGTACGTCCATTTTATTATAAAACTCAGCATCTTCCGCGTCTAGCACGAAATCTGTTTTACAGTTTTGACATTGTTTTGTTTCAGGATTCATGATTAAGAAATTTCAGACTGATAACACTTAGTGCAAGCAATTTTCCTGTAATTGTTATTTTTTTCATAGTAGTGCGCTACTTTTTTGTCACAGTAACAACATACTGCGTCTCTTGCTATAAGAGAGGAAATAGTTCTCATACGATTTAATGTCCGCACATCAAAGTGGGTTCGAGGTAGCGCAATATTTTTTCTTTTATGAAAAACAAGCTCTTGTGCTGCAATATTAAAACGATGACCACTTTTAGGGCAAAGTAGAGCTTGAGTACAAACTTTATCATCAGCTTCTAATACTGTGTCAGGTAAAAATTCTGTAGCCACCATACCATCTGTTTGAGTCATGGGGTCATCTTGCCAATAACCCCCTCTCTGTAAGACTTCTTCTCTAGAAATGTGATCAAAATAAATCATAGCAGTACTAAAGTTGTAAGGACCAAGGGACATGCTCCAAGGTAAAAATTGGCCGTAGTCGTTATTTTTGTGCATATCACCTATAATCTGACTTTTCAGAGTGAAATATTCCTCTTCGGTATATTGCTTATTAAGTATGCAATATTTTTTCTTGCGTAAACCAACACAGGCAAAACAATTTTCACAGTCATAACATAAATCCAAGTATTCTGAGTACCGCCCTTCTGACCAAGAAGAATGCTTGAGCTGGTATCCTGCAGTACAAGCAACAATATTTCCAGATAGTTCGATCTCCCAACTTCCAACAACATCAATACAGTCTTTAACTTTAAGTCCTCGCAGCATATTTACAGAATCTTCAGATTCTTCAAAAGCAAATGTATTAATGCACTGCTTACAGTCGTTTAGAAAATTACCGATACACCCAGCTGAATTCACATTAAAATTATCTTTATGTACTGCGTCGTTTACAATATGATTATGAAACGTGTCTCTTAGTGTTGAAAGGCCTTTATGTGAACCAAGATCATATTCCTTTAGTTTGCCAAAATATTCTTCTTTTGAATACTGCACGTTCTCGATACAGTATTTTTTGTTACGCAAGTTCCAACACATAAAACAATCACTGCATCCACGACAGTCATATAAGAAAAACGAGTCAATACAGTTACGACACATTTGAGCTATGTTTAAATTATGTGAATCAAAAGAATACAAACAGTCGTAAGAGTTTTGCATATTGTAGGAATGACTAATATCAAAAGAATCTTTTGTATCGACAACTCTACATCCGTAAAAAAGATTTTCACAACGAACTGCTGATCGAGTAAGATAACAGTTTTTTGAATTCCACATATCATCACACCAGTCACAATCCGTGTTGTGCTGTCCTATTTGATGAGGGCGAGGAGTTTTTTCTTGTAACTCTTTTAGTTGCTCAAAGAGAGTTCTGTTAGGGTCATAATCTTTACCATTCTGCATTGCGTCCCAGTCATCAGACCACCACTCATCACGAGTATATATAGGATAACGCGCATTCTCTGGCATCATGGTAATCATTGAATTACCTGAATAATCAGAAGTTCCTTTTCTAAACTTTCCAAACATCCAAAAAGCTGTACGCTGTACAGTTCGACACTCAAAACAGCGTGTTGAAGGCAGTATATCTACAGATTTGTATTTTTCTTTTTCTAATTCTGAGAATGAATATTCTTTTTTACAGTCGAGACAAACACTCATATGTTAATTAAATCAACGGTTCAGCATTTTCTATTGGTGCAGCTGGAGCTTTTCCTGTAATGATTGCTTTTTCTTGGGCTGATCGAATAATTGTCTTCTCTTCTTCTTCGATCAATTTTTTAGCCGCATCTTTTGTAACAGCAAATTTCTTTCGTGACAAGTCTCGTATCTTCTCCTTATTTGATTTATACGGTGGATCATAAATATCTAGGGTTCCTGCTGAAAATGGTTCATATGCTTCACCATCTATCGTCATCTTTATATAGAATTCTCGAACACCAAGCTTAATCATATCCTTCACTTCAAATGTAGGTTCAACTTCCGGAGCTAATTTTACAGCATCATCACCACCAACACGGAAGATAATAATTGAACCAACATTACCTAGAACCGCTTGAATAACTCGATCAATAATTTGTGCGATATATTGATGAGCCACTGTTAGGTTGAGTCCATACTTACGAGCTTCAGAAAGAATGTTTTCAAATGATTCAGTTACCACGTTCTGGAACTCATCGATATACAAATAGAAATCATCACGATCTTCTTCTGCCATTGCTGCGCGAGCCATACCAGCTTGCTTAATTTTAGTTACGAACATCGAACCAAAGAAACTCGAGTTCTCTTCCCCAATACGTCCTTTTGAAAGATTTATTAAAATAATCTTTTTACTGTTCATTAATTTTTCAATATCAACCTTGTTCTCTTTTTGTCCAAAAATATTTCGAAGCATAGGATCAGAAAGAAACTGCCCTAACTTGTTTACCAGGGGAATAATTGCATCAGTATCAAATTTTTCTGACCAGTCGGCAAACTCAATAGCCCAAAAACGCTTTACCATATCATCTTGAATATATTCAACAACCTTTTGTCGATAGTTACGGTCAGTAAGCATTGAAATCATTCCACGCATTGTTGCGTGCGGGTAATCAAGAAGTGCAAGTGTTGTAAAACGAAATACATGTTCGAGTCGTGGAGTCCAGTTAGCACCAAATTGTTTTTCCATAACCTCAATCAAGCCTTGTGTAAATTGGTGACGAAAATCCGGATCAATATTAGCTAACGGATTAAACGAAATTGGATAGTCACCGTCTGCTGGATCAATAATACAGACATCATCCATACGATGCTCGGGAATAAAATCAAGGGTAGCTTCTACAACATCACCATGGGGATCGATTAAACAAATACCGTGACCATTGGTAATATCCTGACGGATAAGAAGTTCCATAAGCTTTGTTTTTCCAACTCCAGATTTTCCAATGATATATAAATGACGACGACGGTCTTTTCTTTTAATACCAAAAACAAAGCGCTTCTCTTCAAGAGCTGCGACATAATTAGTTTCACCAATAAATGAACAGTCCGCAGTTTCAACTCTACCTAACATTGGTAATTCAGGTGGTGGTGGAGCATATTTAATTCTTTGTACTCTTGTACGTTTATTATCTTCTGCCATATCTTTCTACAGTATAGCGTGTTTTACAATACTCTTCCATGATATAATGGTGATATATCAACTAAGCATAAAGACTATGAACAGGATACTTTCTATTATTGACGCAATTTTAATTCACGGCATTCGTCGTATTAGTGAGCCATTGGCGCGGCTATCGTTATTTATCGTTTTCTTTTGGTTTGGTATTTTGAAAGTCATCGGAACCTCGCCAGCTGCTGGGCTTGTAACAGAACTTTTTAATAAAACTTTTTTAGCAGACTGGATGACTGCAGCAACGTTTTTAATTATTCTTGGTCTTGTTGAAATGATTATCGGTATCTTTTTCGTACTACCTCATTTTGAACGAGTTGCTATTTTCATTATGATTCTTCATATGATTACGACATTTTTACCGATCTTGCTACTTCCTCATGTGGCATGGCAGATGCCTTGGACACCAACTATCGAAGGTCAGTATATTATCAAGAATGTAGTTCTTGTAGCCATGGCAATTGGTATTGCAGCTCACCTGCGACCTTGGCGAAGATAAATTACCATTCAATTTGAACAAAAAAACCGCAGATGTGGTTTTTGTTTATAGCTTATCTACAACTGAAAGAAAAAATTCTTTGTCTTTTTCTAATTTAAGTAAGTCAGCGACTTTATCTTTCGAAAACCACTGTGCTGCCTGATGTTCTTCGTCGACTGGCTTTAAAGCGTCTGTGTAAGACGTTGTAAAATGAAATAAATATATCTTTTTAAATTCGTGCTCTGGTTTACTACCGTCTTGAAAACCTTGAAAGCGCTCAAAAAAGCCTAAAGGTTCCTCACCTACGACCTTGATCTCTTTAATAGGTAACCCTGTCTCTTCAACGACTTCTCGCTTTGCAGAGCTCAACAGGTCCTCACCTTCTTCGATGTGACCCTTAGGAAACATCCAGAATTCACCTTTCTTTGTAGTAAGTAAGATTTCCCCATTTTTATTAACTACGATTGCGCCCGAGGAAATTGTTTTCTTCATGCTATTTTGCATTATGATTAACTTGCTGAGGGTACGGAATTTCAATTCCTTCTTTATCAAATGCTTTTTTCAGTCTCTTGCGCAGTTCACCTGTAACTGCCCATTGCTCACCTGGCATAGTCTCCCCAAGAATTTTTACATCAACAGATGAGTCTCCAAAATTATTTACACGTAAAAATGCTGGAGCTTTAGTAATCTTTGCATTCCATTCTGTATCGCCTGCTAATTCTTGTCCTACTTTATCAATAACTTTTTGAACCTTATCAATATCATCACCATACCCAACTCCAACGTCTAGATTAATTCGTGAGAACCCGTTTGATTTATTTGACGTACTAGTGATTTCCCCGTTTGGAATAGTATGCACAGTTCCATCAAGGTCGCGAAGTACAGTTACTCGCAATGTCACACTTTCAACTGATCCACATACATCACCAATACAAACGGCATCACCTACACGAAACTGATTTTCCCAAATCAAGAACACTCCTGTAATGATGTCTCGAATTAAATATTGACCACCAAATCCAACAGCTACCCCAACGATACCAGCTCCAGCTAACAGAGGTGCAACATTCACACCAACTTCTGAAAGTAGCATGATAAATATAACGAGCCACAAAATAATCCGTGATGCTCCTGACAAAATCTGAATAATAGTATTTTCTCGCTTCTCTTCTGCCTCTGGCGAGACAAAACCTGTTGGACGAACAGCTTTACGCACTGTTGTATCGATAACATAATGCAAAACATGACCAATAATACTTCCCGCTATAATTATAATAATGATTTTTATACCATGACTTAACGCCCACTCAAGTAGATGTTCGCTTACCCAGGTTGTAATATTTAAGTTTTCTAACATATCAGCATTATACCAGAAAAGCTTATTTTAAAAAGGTTTTGAGCGATATCCACACGAGCAATTACGGTATATCAATATTTTCCTGTACCATACCTAGTAGAGTTATTATAAATTAATTGTTACTACAGTATATGAAAAAACTACTATCAATTATCGTTATTGTCGTTATTATTATCATTATTGTTGCACTTGCAGGTAAAACTGATGATGCGGTTCCAGCTATGGAAGATCAAATGACTGAAGAGTCAGATGGTACTATAATGGAGGAAGGCTTAGATAATGATGACGCTATGATAGAGGAAGGTGAAGCTATGGAAGAGGGTTCAGACGAACCAGTGATGGAAGAAGAAGAAGCTGCTATGGAAGAGGGTTCAGACGAACCAGTGATGGAAGAAGAAGGAGCTGCTATGGAAGAGGGTTCAGACGAACCAGCAGTTTAATCATTTATTTGATTCAACAAAAAACCGCATAAGCGGTTTTTTGTTTTCCTGAATTATTTCTTTTTTCTTCGTTTTTTATAAAACTCGTACCCTACGATACTTGCACTAACAGAAGCATTCAGTGATTCAACTTCTTTGGAGATTGGAATATTAATTGTATAGTCACATCCTTCCTTTGTTTTTTCTCGCATACCACTTCCCTCACTTCCGATAATAATTACTGTTGGTGTATCAAACTCTTCGTCCTCAAGCCTTTTATCACCACCAGCATCAAGCCCTGCAATCCAGAATTTATTTTGTTTTAACTTCTTAAGAGCCTGATTGGTATTTCCAACCTTAATAACTGGAATTTTATGAGCAGTACCCACTGATGTTTTATAGACCACACCTGTTACACCGGCCTGGTTATATGTTGGCAGTAGAATTGCAGATGCACCAAAGGCTACAGCACTACGAATAATAGCTCCAACATTATGAGGGTCGGTAATATTATTCAAAAGAAATACTAATGGATTATCTTCTGTATCAATTTCTTCGAGCCACGTATTAAAATCAGTGTAAGGAAATTCCTTAATTTCAGCGACAACACCTTGGTGCGACACTTCTCCTACAATATCAGTAAGCTTCTTTCCGTGAACCTTGAGTAAAGGTGTTTTATATGGACGAATCATTTTTTTAATATGTTCGAACATTTTTGGATCAGTACTGTCCTTTATATAAAGTCGACGAACAAGCTCGGGCCTATCGGCGAACAATTCATTAACTGGATTTTTTCCATAGATGTAAAGACTGTGATGTTTCATAGATATAAAATAAAAAAAGTCGTTGCTGACTTCTTAATAATGAAATAATACTAATAATTTACTATATTGTCAACTATATGAACGAAATACAGCTTGCACAATATTTTAAATAGGTTAGAATATTCCCCGTATGTTCTTTTCACCGTTTCTATTTATTTAGAAACATTTAAAACAAACTTTTCCGTCTTACGACGGAAGACGGGCCCGTAGCTCATCTGGCTAGAGCGCTCCCCTTGCACGGGAGAGGTGGCAGGTTCGAGTCCTGTCGGGTCCACAGACATATTTTCCCTCCTTTTCTTAATATGAGATATATGAATGGGAATGGTAACAAAAAAAACACCCTAGGGTGTTTTTTTTGTTTTAGTAGTTTAAAACTGGATAATTATTTTTATTAGGTCCTGGTCTACACTTGCTATAAATTGGACCATCAGCAGGTCCTAGAGAGATTGTGTAACCATACCCAGACCTACAATCAGGTCGAGTTGATGTAGATTGAGCAAATTGTGACATAGCATTGGCACCATAAGCTGCAAAACCAGCTATACCAAGCCAAATAAGTAAAAATAAGACAGCAAGACCTAAAGAAAGATTCCTTCGTTTCTTATAGCTATTAATTAACCAGCTTGAAATCAACCAGGGAATAACAATTGCAACAAGTCCCCAAAGAATAATTAAAACTGGAGAACTTGCCTCTGTAAGTAAGCCTTTTAAAAAAGCAGGTGCACCAAGGAAAGAATAAGCTATCCAAAGTGTAGGGATATATGTCAGAACTCGCAATGAAAAAACTGCTATTTTATTTACTTCTCTAAGTGGTGTTTGTGTAACAAATTGTTCCATCTCTAAATTGTATCACACTTAAACTAACTCTCTAGATTATCAAACCACTTCCTATCCACACCACCAAAATCAATCTTTCCGTCTTTGTAAGTGAATGGATGAACTAATATGCCAATGTGGTAAGTTCTCAATGCGTTAAGTCGTGTCCACACATAAATTGTCGACAAAAACCCTACTTAACAGTGGGGTTTTTGTTTGGTATGATTCGTTTATGCAAAAAAAGAAATTTTCAATAGTTTGTTACTTGAAGGATGATAATTTGAAGAAAGTTCGATCTCTTCAAAAAGAGCTTTTTGATCTAACAGGCTCACATGCATGTATTGATGCATGGCTTCCTCATATCACTGTTGGTGATGGTATACATGTTAATGATAAAGAGTTGGCGGAGATTGAGAAAAGTATTGCCGATCTTGCGAGTGGTCAGAATATTTTTCAGGTTGCAATAGGTGGTTTTGGTGGCTTAACTGATCGTAAGGGTGGACTAGATGAAATTACCACACCCTATGTTCTATGGATTGATGTTAACGTCAATGAAAAATTGCAAAATCTTGTGCAAATAATAAACAAGCAGGTAACTTTGAAGTATGATTTGTGGTATAAAATGCCTCAGCCATACACCCCCCATGTGACACTTGCATTCCGTGACCTAACGGAAAAAGGGTATAACGAAGGAATGGAATTTCTTTCAAAAAAAGAGTTCTCTGACGATGTTAAAATTTCACATATATCCCTTGTTGAGAAACTTCCAGATGTGGATGTAGAATATAGGAGATTTAATCTAGCCTAACTCTAGTTCAAAAACCTTCCACTAAACGACCCTTAAGTATAATCATTCCTTCAAAATCCCCACCAACCTCACCACATCTCTCCTATATTGGTTCCAGTATAGGATGCTCGAGTCCACTTCTGAAAAACATCTACACTTGTAGGTGTTTTTCTTTGGCGTAAATAAATCTCGCACATAAAAACCCCGCTTCTCTTTAGAGAAACAGGGTTTAAAATAAATCAATTTAGAATCAATTCATGCTGACTTTTGCGAAGCAAGCCACCAGTCTTCAACTAATTCATAATGAGCAATAATTTGCTCTCGTACATCATCATTGATACTGCGAATAGCTTCAGGGCTATTCAGAAATTGAATCCACAACTTACAGACGGGTCCGTATTTTCTAATCATTCCGTCTGCTCCAGTAGATCCTGGCTCAAAATCGAGGTTCACGTAATTGTCACCAAGCTTCAAAAGAGAGGCAAAAAAAGGAGCCTCCTTAATCAACTCTTCAATCTTGTCTCGGTATTTACCGAAGCGTACCCTTTGGGAAAAAACTTGCTTATCCCAATGAGGATTGGTCACTAAACGAACAGTTTCTGTGGCCAATCCTCCGAATTCTTCAGAGATAAGTCTATAGGCTTCTTCACGAGCATACTGAATTTCCTCTGTTCTTTTGTATTTAGAGGAAACATCGCGCCCAGAGAGCATAGAAATCACTCTTTCAAGAGCATCCTCCACACTGTCGTGCAATAACGTTCCAACTACATATGCAGTTTCAGTAACAGAATCAAGCGCTGTATCAGTACCACCACATCTTGTTTGATGTTGCGATAAGAAATAACACGTGTTTCGAGTCACTTTTACAATATGCTCAATCATACTTTCACCTATTCTGGCTTGACCAGAATGAACCATGAATACAACTTGCAGCGCTCTATTTATAGCGTCCAAATCAAGATTACGAATACTTGCGTATGTCATAATATATTCTAGGTTTGGCCTGATGTTGTTTACTCGTGGATCCTGCAAAGTGCACTCCACGAACATTTCAAATGCTCTCTGATCTAAAAGAGCAGCAATCTTGTTGTCAGCAATCATCTTATTTACTTTAAAAGGTTCAACTATTTGTCTGTATTTTCTATTATAGTATAAGAAATACCTACTGTCAAGTTTCGTAAAACAAGAATTATTTGTTTACATATACTCCGTTGTAGCAGGAGGTTTCGTTGTATAGTTTATTTCCATTCGCACAATTCCATCTATTGCAGTCACCGCAGATGACATCTTCATAATAGTTTCGTAAGTAAATTCATATGGCTTTACCGTCATATAGTCTTCAGTAACTACTGCGCGGATTGAAATTCCATAATCTAAAATTCTTCCGTCGCCTTTTACTCCAGTTGAACGCGCAGTACACAATGCAACAACAAGTTGACGAATCTGATCATAATCCCCTGTCTCTTTCAAAATTTCTGTCACCTGCTTATCGGCTTCTCGAACTAACTCAAGTCGTTCTGGTGTTACTGCTCCGTCATAAATTCTGATAAATAGTCCTGGTCCTGGAAAAGGTTGGCGGTTAAAAATGAACTCTGCCAACCCAAAAGATTCTGCTAGCGCGCGAACTTCGTATTTAAATAAGTGCGAGAACGGTGAGACCTCTGTTGCAGTAAATCCTAGATCAACATTATGATGAGTTTTAATCATCTCTGATTTTCCATCAGCACCTGACTCGATTAAATCCGGTGCAATAGTTCCTTGTAGAATATATTTAGCGTCAGTTCCGGCAATATATTCATCAAATAGTTGTTTGTACAAGCCTCGAAATGCTGCACGTCTTAATTCACCATCTTCTACGCCATCCAGCGCTGCTAGGTATCGATCGCGGGCATCTTCTATATGTAATTGTACACCCGCTGCATCTGCTGCGGCTTTAATGTGATTAACTTCACCATGACGCAATCCACCGTGATCAATGCAAAATCCAAATAGTCGATCACCAAATACGGGTCCTGCTAATGCGGCAAGCGTTGTTGAATCAACTCCACCTGAAAAACCAATTACAACATTACCCGTATCATCTGTTGCTTCGCGCAGAACATCTTGAATTTCCTTTATCTGATCTTGCCCTTCCCAATCTTTTTCACATTTAGCAATTTCCATAAAACTTTCAAAAACCTTATTTCCGTTTGGTGTTTCTTTTACTTCAGGATGAAATTGCACACCATACATATTGCGATCGGCATCACTCATTGCTGTTGGTGTTTTTCCATCTGGCATTAATGCATTTACAGAAAAACCATCTGGTAATCCTGACACGCTGTCACCATGACTTGCCCAAACAGAAGCCTCGCCTGTATGCAAAAATGGTGAGAGAAAGTTTGTACCTTCCTTTGCTGCAGTGATTGTGACTGGTCCATACTCTTTTGCCCCTTCAACCGACATAACGGTTCCACCGAAATGATGTGCCATTAATTGCATTCCGTAACAGACACCGAGAACTGGAACTTTATCCTCATTGTTAATACGTAAAACACTTTCTGGAATGCGAGGAGCTCCTTTATCATCTACTGACCAGTTACTACCAGATAAAACGATGGCTCTGGTTTCATTCTCTGCAATATACGCATCAACTTGAGCTGGATTAAGCAAGGCAGATCGGTACCCAAGCTCTCGCAAAGAACGAACGAGGAGTTTCGTATATTGAGAACCATAATCTATAACAATTATCTTGGGTTTTTCCATAATTAAGAGTAAATGTAGCATTTTTAAAGATATAACTCAAAATATTCTCTTACTTTTCTACAACATATTGACTTTTAGTGTCAAGTGTGATACTATTTAATTCCGATAGAGTTCTATATTCAAAACTTAAAACCCGACAAGGTCATGAAAACATCAGTAAACCCCGTAATGTTAAACATGTTTGGCATTATACTACCAGACAATGAGTACTTGTTTTACCAAATGCAAAACGGTAAAACAACTTGTGTCTTGAACTACAAACTTATCGGAGACAAAATTTTCTTTACTGGAAGAGATCCAGTAGGAATCCTCTTTGATGAGAAAGGTCACCTAAGTATTGCCAAGACTTTTGGTTCAGATACCGGAGTTAAGCATCGACTAAGTTTTTTTAAACCAGAAATCTCTAACCTAGTTTTAGAGGAAATGGCTGCATAAAAACAACATTCACACAAAAAACAAAGCCGCAGAGTTTAAACTCTGCGGCTTTTTTTATTTAGCATTCCATCTTTTGCTCTATTCACGAAATGTAAATGAGTACATTGCTATAGGAACTTGAGCTGGTGTCACTGAATGATCATCATCCAGAAAAAAACCTAGGCCCATAATTTTTACGTAGTATTCTCCAACAAACGATCCTGTAGAAATTCTCTTCTTCCAGAGAGTAGGTACTCGTATTTCAAAATCAGAGCTCAAAGGTCCAAGGCCCCATTGAACATAAAATTCTTCGAAAAAATATCCTTCCTCTATGAAACTTGTCATATCAAAAGATGATAAGCCGAGGTATGTTAGAAATCCGGTCTCAGGATTATACGTAATAAGATCTTTTTTGAAATCTTGATCTGTTTTTACATAATCATCGACTGCTTGTGCAAATGCAGAAGCGTAGAGTGCCGCACCTACAAAAACGATGAGGAAAATAATTCCAGCTCTCGTGAACCAGTTGTTAGAGATTGTTTGCTTTTCCATTTTAAAAAAGAGTTGAAAGGGTTAGTGTTTCAGAAATTTAACCTTACGATACCTTACTTTTTTAAATAGTCAAATTTATTTTAGCTTTCGTAAATCCCTGTGATACTTTATTGCAAATCTATGAGATTCAGCATTTACATGCAGAATATCTTGCTCGTATTTTACTATCATATCTTTCTGGCCTTTTATATCTTTTGGCTTATGTTTTTCATCCTTAGTAACTGCTACAACTGGTATCACAGCTCCTATATTACGCAGCACGCGTTCGGCAACTCTTTTTTGAGCAATGCTCCCGTCTACTACAATCAAGTTCGGGTATCGCCATTCTGGATGACCTAGACGACGTTCTAACATCTCGGCAAGTGCATGAGTGTCACTTCCCTTCATGTTGTTTTTTAGCTTAAATTTTCGGTATTCATTTTTATTTGCTTCACCATTTTCAAACACTGTCATAACTCCAACACTATTGTCACCTTGCAGGTGTGCAGCGTCATACGCCTCAATACGAAACATTCCTTTACCGCCTATACGCAAGTCATCCTTGATCAATGAAACGTCTTGAATATGTTGCAATGCAAAAAGTTGTCGTTTTACCTTTTCAGCTTTTTCAAACTCAAGCGCTTTTGCATAACTATTCATTTGTTTTGTCATATTTTTCACCAAGGTGTTCTTCTTGCCTTCAAAAAAGATAGTGATATTTTTTATAACATCAGCGTATGTAGATTTTGCATTTTTTGATGTTGTGTCAGGAGACAATCCAAGTAATTTATAGAAACGTTCTTGATCACTATCTTTTGCACGCTTGTCTCGAAATGGAAAAATCTTACGGATAATTTTTAAGGCTTCGCGTAACTGCATGCCATTTGGAAAGGGTCCGAAACTTTTCTTTACTTTGAATGGTAATTTACCTTTCTTTAGTAACTCGCGTTCACGTACGGTAAAAATTCGTGGGAAGTCCTCACTTGTTACAACAACATAGTTATAGCTTCTATCGTCTTTCTCACGTGTATTGTAAATTGGTGAGTTCTTTTTAATTAATTGAGACTCTAGTAGAAGTGCCTCTAAAACTGAATCTGTTTCCTTCCATGTTACAGTCGTTGCCTCTGCAATCATTTTTACAATCTTTGGACCACGAGAAAGTGCAATATCTGTATTAAAATAACTTTTAGCGCGATCACGTAATGATGTTGCTTTTCCAATATATAAAATATCCTTTCCTTTTTGAAAGAAATAGACACCCGGATTATCAGGCAAATCTTTTGAAATATCTTTTGATTGCATAACTGGTATCTTACCCAATTAATCGAGAAATATCACCTATTGTGACAAATATCATCAGTAGTATCAGTAGTATAAAACCAATACCATTTATCCATTGAATAATATTAGTCGGTACATTTTTACGCGTAATAGACTCAATAAGTAGAACAAGCAATCGTCCGCCATCAAGTGCAGGAAATGGAAATACATTTAATATAGCTAAGTTGATTGAAATAAATGCCATCAAGAATATAACGTGCATAAAACCAAATGACCTAGCTTCATTAACGACACTTCCTAAGCCAATTGGTCCTGTCAGCTCGTCAACTGATGCATCACCAGTAAATACACTACCAACGAGTTGACCAAATGACACGGTGATATCTTTAGTTATTCTAGCTGTTAGAATAGTAGCTTCTTTTACTGCTATATGAACTGGAGCCCGTAACACATATTCTGATTCTACTTCTGAAGTTACATGGTTAGGATATTTTTCAGCAGTCTCCGGTCCTACTGGAATTCCCGTAGCAAATATTCCAACAATTAATATCCAAGCAAAAATCATATTGAACAAAATCCCTCCAAACAAAATTAATGCTTTCTGCAATCGAGACTTATTGTGCATTGATCTAGGGTCAGACATCTCTTGCACATCGGTAGGATCTTCACCTGGAATTTTAACGTAACCACCAAATGGAATAAGATTCACCATATAAGTTGTCTCACCATATTTTTTTGAAAATAATGTTGGCTTAAATCCAATAGCAAATTCATCAACACGAGTATTCATCCATTTTGCCATCAAAAAATGCCCTAGCTCGTGAACAAGTACAAGAATTCCTAAAATAATTATGACGAGAATTATAGTCATGAAGTTTTTACACTGACATTACGTCTACCTCTTTTGCGTTAAATACTGACTCAAGGTCTGTGTTTGTCGCGTCAACAGTTTTTTGAAACATGTCTTTGTGGTCGTGCTTTTCATCATCTGAAAAATCTCCAGATTCAATTTCCTTGTCAGCTTTTTGACGAATTTGACGAACACGAACTCGAGCTTCCTCTAATTTGTCTTTCAAAAGTTTTACGACTGTTTTTTTATTCTCTTCAGTAAATTGTGGTATAGATGCACGCAAACCTTCACCGTCAGCTGATAGAGAGAACGGTAAATTTGATTCTATAATAGCTTTTTCAATATCTTTGATCTGAGATTTATCCCAAGGGACAATCCGAAGAGTTCGAACTTCTTCGATTGTAATAGATGCAATATTCTTGATTGGTTGTTGTGATCCATAAGAATCAACATTAACACCATCAAGCAATGCAGGGTTTGCTCGCCCTGTTGAAATTTGTAAATAATCTTTGCGTAACCATTCAGTTACTGCTGCTAAGTCGTCTTTGTGTTGTGTGAAATTGTATGACATATAACTTAATTATATCAGGATTGCTTGTTTTGATAAAGATTATAGTGTTTGACAGAAAGATAAATTGTTGTATTGTTAATAAAAAAAATACACTACTATGAAAACTCTATACAACTTACACACACTTCTTCTTTTAATCTTAAAAATTGTTGTGACGTTTGCAACCGCACTCTATATAACAATGGAACTGAAATGGCTTGCACCTAGTGTTATTACTGCCCCTCTATGGCTGACTCTGTTATTTGGTGCAATTCTCGTATTCATCATGCATTACAAAGAATTTTTAAAGACATCTATTTTCGAAAGCGCCAAACAAGCTATAGTATGGTCTATCATTTTAGAAGCACTACTACTAATCACAGTAGTGATACGTGTTGAGCTTCTTTGGGAAATTCTCTCAGATAGAAAAATCCATATGATAACTACTTTGATTTATATGAGCGGAGTTATATTGGCGATTTACTTTCTACCACAGATGATCAAAAGTCGCAGAGAATTTTCAGCCAAGAAAGACTGGCATCAATACACAACAGGAAAAAGTAAAAATTAAGAAGCGTAAGGTGTGCAAAACAAAAACCCTCGCACGACATAGATCGTGTGAGGGTTTGTAACTTATTATGAGATTGATACCGGTAGCTGAAGCGCTAAGTATTCCAACATCATTTTTACTGAACACCCAGACAACTGTGCATATGTTTTAAAAGTATAAATATCAGACAGCGCATCGGTATAATCTGACACATTTCTATTTGAAATTTCTTGCTCTAATTCTTTCAAGAAAATAACGAGGTCCGACCTCGAAAATGGTTCTTTCTTATTTTTAACAACAGTATCAACTATTTTAATGCGACCAGTTACTGATGCATCTAAAAATTCTATTGGCGAAATTGCCGATATACTTTTCTCATTATTAAAAACAAGATCATGAACAAGACATCGCGACTTAACAGTTGGCAATAAGAACGAAACTCGTGGAATAGTAAATACAAAACGAATCCCCTGTGCAGGTTCTTCAATACTTTTTAATAATGCATTCTGTGCCTCTATAGTTGCACCTGAAAATGAAATGGAGAAAATAGTTACTGATTCGCTTTGTGACTTTGTAGCAGCAAGTGAACTGATATGATGCACGTCTTTAATACTTAACGTATCGAAAGAATATACATGCGTAATAACACCATGTTCGTCGCGTAATATACTAAACACATCTTCTAGCGCATTTTCTACAATATTAACATCACCAACTACACATTGTGCATGATGCATCATTATAGGGTCTAAGATTTCCTGTAAACTATTCATGAGCTCTACTATACCAAAACTTTAATTACTTAGTAACTTAATTATACTTTCTTCGTCTTTCCTGTTTTTTATAATAAAAACTCTCTTTCCTGTACTAAATTCTTTCAATTTCTTATACAAAACATCTTTTGGATAATAAAGAGTATATTTTATAACATGCCAAATTATACTAATATTTTCATTGTGTCGTAACGGCATATCTGGTCTTTTCTTTCCCAAAAACTGAACATATCTTTTAATCAATCTCCACATGATTAGTAGTTTTGGTAAGTCAAAAATAATAATAGTATCTGCGCTTTGCATTCTAATATCAAATGAATGAGAACGCACAAACCCTCCATCAAGAATCCAAGAGTCTCTATTTAGTATTTTCACCTGCTCTAGAAGAAATTTTTCTTGAGTTATTCCTTTTGATTCGATCCAAAAGATTTTATCAAGATGATATAGAGGAATATTAAATTTATCTCTTAGTTGATATGCTAATGTAGTTTTACCTGAAGCAGGACTTCCTGCAATAACAATCTTTTTCATAGAAAAATTATACCATGCTCAAACTTTTGTATTCTGCAAATATAGAAGTTTATCTTTTCGATAAAATAGCTCTTTTATATGTATCCAAATGCTCTAGAGCAGCTCCGGTACCATTGGCAACACAATATAATGCATCATCAGCAAGCATCGCCTTAACTCCAATACGTCTAAAAACAAGATCAGTTAGGTTGCGTAATTGTGAAGTTCCACCAGTCATAATAATTCCATTGTCGATAATATCAGCGGCAAGCTCTGGCGGGATTTCATGTAATACAGATTTAATCGCATTTACGATTGTTTTTAGTTCAGTATCAAGAGCTTTCACAATCTCATTAGTCGTAATTTTTACTGATCGAGGTAATCCAGTTACAAAGTCACGCCCTTTAATAATTAGTTCAGTCTCTTCTTCAACTGGTAATGCGCTACCAATCTTTACTTTGATCTTTTCAGCGGTTTTATCTCCAATTGCTAAGTTGTGAGTCTTCTTTATATAGTCTGCTATAGCTGCATCAATTTTATTTCCAGCACATTTTACAGAATTAGATGACACGATTCCTCCAAGAGAAATTACCGCAACATCAGTAGTTCCTCCTCCGATATCTACTACCATATGACCTTGCGCTTCATAAATTGGAATACCGGCACCGATTGCTGCCAAAATTGGCTCTTTTACAACGTATGCATTTCCAGCTCCAGCTTTTGTTGCAGCTTCGATTACTGCACGTCGTTCAGTTGAAGTAATTCCTGCTGGAACAGAAATCATAACGTCAGGTTTGAAAATATTCCAGGGACCTAATGCTTTTTTGAAATAATGAGATAGCATTGCTTCGGTAATTCTGTAATCAGCAATAACACCATCCTTCATTGGTCGATATGCAATAATAGAATCTGGAGTACGTCCAATCATCTCCTTGGCTTCGCTACCAATTGCTAGAATTTTATGATCCAATTCTGAAATAGCTACCACAGATGGTTCATTTATAATAATTCCCTTGTTCGGCAAAAAAACAAGTGTATTAGCCGTCCCTAAATCGATACCAATTTTCTTCTTAAAGAAATCCATAAGTCCACAGAGTTTAGCATAAACGTTACCTTTATTAAAGATAGCCAATATTGACAAAATATGTTCTAAAATATATCATATCTGCTATATATTAATCGTATTAATTACTTTAATTTAATGAAAAAAACTTCACAAGAAAAAGTAGGATCACTGATACGACGACTTCGCCGCAAGAAAGACATTACTCAAAAAGACTTCGCTGAACAAACAAATACTACACAAAGTGTCATTGCTCGTATTGAACAAGGCAACCAAAATCTTTCTATTTCTGAAATAGAAAAATATGGTAACGCTTTGGATCACAAATTTTTTCAAACAACTATAAAAGAAAATGATGATTTTATAATTCATGGTGGAAGAAAATTGTCTGGATCAATTACAACTAATACGTCTAAAAATGGGGCTATGGGATTACTGTGTGCTTCTCTTTTAAACAAAGGAACAACAACTTTACGTGGTATTCCGCGTATCGAAGAAGTTTTCCGTTTCATTGAAATTTTTAAAAGTATTGGAGTATCTATCGAATGGAAAGAAGATAAAACTCTTGTGATAAATACGCCAAAACGTTTTGACATGAAATCAATGAACGGTGTTTCTGCGCGAAAAACTCGTTCAATTATTATGACTATTGGTTCACTTGTACACCGTATGCGCAAATTCAACTTACCTCATGCTGGTGGCTGTAAGATGGGAGACCGAACGATCGGTGCTCATCGATATGGATTAGAACCTTTTGGTATTAATATTAAATCAGTGTCAAAGCTTTATAATATATCTCGAACTAAATTAAAACCAGCGGACATTGTCATGTATGAAGCCAGTGATACTGCAACTGAAAACTGTGTTATCGCGGCTGCGGGTATTGCAGGAACATCAACTATTCGATTCGCACAACAAAATTACATGGTACGTGACGTATGTTATTTCCTGCAAAAACTTGGCGTAAAAATTGAAGGTATCGGAACATCAACATTACATATTACTGGGGTCGAAGATATTAACCAAGATGTCACTTATACTAATAGTGAAGATCCGATTGAATCTATGATGTTTATCTCCTCGGCAATTATGACAAGGTCAAAAATCACCGTTAAACGTTGCCCGATTGAATTCTTGCGACTCGAATTATTGAAGCTCGAAAAAATGGGATTGAAATACAAGAAAACTGAGCCCTATCTTTCACACAATAAAAAAACTGAACTTGTTGATATTACAGTCTTCCCTTCAGAACTTGTTGCAATGAATGATAAGATTCATGCCTTACCGTATCCGGGAATTAACACGGACAACCTTCCCTTTTTCGTACCGATCGCAACTCAGGCAAAAGGTTCGACACTGATCCACGACTGGATGTGGGAAAACCGAGCTATCTATTTTACTGAATTGAACCGACTTGGAGCTGACATTGCTCTTGCTGATCCACATCGTGTATTTGTACATGGCGCAACATCACTAACAGCCTCAGACATTGTGTGTCCACCTGCATTACGTCCATCTACTATGATCTTGGTTGCCATGTTAGGAGCTGGGGGTGTTTCAAAGTTACGCAATGTTTATGCTATTAAACGAGGATATGAGAATATTGTCGAGCGCCTTAATGCACTTGGTGCTAAAATAGAAATTCAATAAACTATGAAAGTAATCGACGTTGCCCCATTGTCAAAAGGTATTGGAAAAGAGGTACTCTCATATTTTTCAGCACGAAAAATAGAGCTGGGTTCACTTGTTAATATTCCAGTACGCAAGAAGGTTGTGCCCGGAATTGCTATAGCTATACATGAAGCTAGCGCGCTCAAGTCTCAACTCAAATCTTCTGACTTTAAATTACGTAATGTTGTAAGTGTTCATAATACAACGCCTTTTAGTCCGACGTTTTTGCGAACATGTATTCATTTAAAAAATTATTATGCGTCAGCAACAGGCTCTATTCTTTCAGCATATACACCAAAAATAATCCTCGACAATATTGAGGAATTTAATTTCCCCGAACCTACAGACCCAAGCCACCGTACAGACTTGCTACCAGAGCGAAGTATTTTCCAAGCACCTCTTGATGATCGTATAAGCTACTACAAAACACTTGTTCGCGAACAGTTCGCAAGTCAAAAGTCAGTATATATATGTACACCGACACAAGCACATGCCGATGCATTGCAGGCGCAGCTATCTAAAGGGATTGAAAACCGTGTTGTTACTATACATACAGGGCTTACTAAGAAAAACTTAACTAGTGCAATTAAAACTATACAAGAGTCCGATCAGGCTATTCTTGTTATCGGAACAGCTAATTTTCTATTATTGGCACATGCTGATACGTTCAGTACTTTAATTACCGAATTCGAAGGCTCGGGTTATTATCGTCGTCAAACAAAACCATATATTGATACTCGTGATTTTATTTACACATATGCATATCTTTCTGGCATGTCGTTTATCGCAGCGGACGAACTGGTTCAAGCAAATACCATTTACCGCAGTGAGCAAGAATATTTTACATCTATCAAACCAACTTACTTTAAAATTAAGAAGAATGTTGCCTTTGATTTTCTTTACCCAACTGAGCGAGAATTTGAATTAAAGACATATCCAATCCTTGCAAAGAAAACAATCTTACATATTAAAAAAGCAATTTCTGAAAATCAGCCTGTTGTAATTTTTACACCAAGAAAAGGTCTTGCACCATTATCTGTATGTCAGGACTGCGGAACTACTGTAGTCGACCCTTCAGACGAAAGGACACCTCTTGTTTTGCATGAAAAAGGTAAGGAGCGTTTCTATCAAAATCCAAAAACAAACGAAAAGTTTAAAGCAACAGACGCGTGTGTATCTTGCGGTGGTTGGCGTATTAAAGGCTTAGGTATTAGTACGAAAAGTATGGAAGAGTACGTCAACAAAGTTCTTGCTGATAAAAAACCATCACTTCATATAATAGATAGTACAGAAACAGCCACAACAGCTAAGACAAAGAAAGCTATTACCGACTGGCAATCTTCTAACGGTATTCTTATTACAACAGAAAAATCATTACCGTATTTAATCAATCACAAAGCTCATACTGTAGTTCTAGCGTCAGTCGAATCATTAATCGCATCACCTGCGTATACTGCACACGAGAGGCTTGCTCGACTTGTATTGTCATTCGCCGACATTGCAACTGAAAATTTTATTGTTCAAACTCGTGATGCAAGTTTGCCAGTCCTAGAAGGTATCAAGAAAAAGAATCTTGCTGATTGGTATAGTAGCGAAATCAAGGACCGTACTATGTTCAACTACCCTCCCTTTGGCGTAACGTTAAAGATTGAAACAGTAGGAACAAAAGACGCTATTGGTAAAAAGGATGCAAAACTACTAAAAATGTTTGGTGAGATGATTGAATCACGACATGTGTATAAGGATAAAAAAGCAAAGCAACAGTACTATCGCCTATCAGTAACTATTATGTTGCAAGCTTCAGATTGGATTGGGTTACCAGCGCAAAAAACTCGACCCGAGAAATATGTAGACATATTTACAAAATTGCAAAGTCTTCCAGAGCATTTTTCAATTTATGTAAATCCACCTAGTTTGTTGTAAAAAAGAAAAGGTCAGCATTTTGCTGACCTTTTTCAATAATTACGACTTGATTCTTTTATAGAAATCCTCGATAGCTTGATAGTTATCACCATACAGCCAAGACGAAACATTTTTACCTTTAATGTCTACTTTCTGGGATGAATTTATATAACCTAAACTTTCAGCGCCATCTAAAGTTACACCTGGATAAATTGAATCTTTGACACCATCAACTTCACCTAATGGATATGGTGTATCATAGCCTGCAATAATCTGTTTATGCGATATCTTATCCATCATGAAATCAATTGACTTAAAATCATGAACTATTGAATCATAAAACATGTTGGTCGCATTCAATGCGTAGCCTGGGGCACGATTACATCCACGATATAAGTCAGGTCTCCCGTAATAACCATGTGTCTTACGACCAATTGTTGCAAAGCTAAACATATTTCCATGTGAAAATGCAAAACGTGCACGAGGACAAGCGAGATCAATTTCTTCATAAATGAATTCTTGCCATAGCTCAGCTGAAAGATATGGCATAGATAAAATATGCCCAGGCCATCTTCTGTGCCTATTCTTCAACATGATAATATCTTCATAATCATATGGATGAAGTTGAACCGCAAGACCTAAATCATTAGCAAGGGAGTATATCTCCTGACAACTCTCATCGGTTGATGTTGTCCATCCTCCTTCTGAGTCCTTATAGTTCGTTGGAAGACAGAGAAAAGATAAACCTTCTTTATGTCGCTTCTCAATCTCACGTAATGCATGATCGAGATACAATGGCTGAACTACAAATCCGCAAGTAAACTTAGACGGATATAGCTCCTGTAGCTGTAACTGAAAATCATTCTGAAATGAGATAATATCGTAAGTAATATTCTCTGGAAGACCATTGCAGTACAACTGAGATAACGTAATAACAATTGTATGATCAATATTCCACTTACTCATCCACTCTACCTGTGCCTCTGCAAAAAATGTGTTGTCAGTTACAGGTCGACTCCAGTCTTTAAATTTTTGAGTCATCATTAACTGTTTTGGATCATTAAGACTTGGGACAAGATCAAAGTATCCTGCTTTTTTAATCGAATCTGGTATTTGATCTGGCCCCGGTAATACGTGACCATGACCATTTATGTGAAAGTTTTTCATGTCTATCGTTTTTTCTTTGATAGTACGGAGGTATAGTAAAATGTCAACCAAATGGTTGCCCTTTTTATTACCTCATTTATATACCCAGTACCTCTTAAAACCCCTTGCGTCATATAAGGACCTATGCTAATATATTTGCCTATATGGTTACACGAATAGAAATAACTCGAAAAGGAAACGAAAACACAATGAGTGTTTTACGAAAATTTACTCGTAAAGTACGTAACGGTGGTTTCTTGATGACAGTTCGAAAAGGCCGCTATTTTCAACGAAAAGATTCTGCTCTTCGTACTAAAGAAAGTGCACTAAATCGACTAGAAAAAGGTAAAGAATATACTCGACTTTACAAACTAGGAAAGATCGACCGATAATGAATTCATTGTTCGATACAAAGAACAAACTTTCTATATTGCGCAAAACAAACGGCAAGCTACCAAGCTTGCCGTTTGTGCGTATCAAGAATGATATTTTGGGTAAAAAATATGACTTGTCAGTTGTATTTCCAAACCTAGCCGAAGCAACTAAGCTCCATAAAGAGTGGAAGAAGAAAAACTCACCTGTAAATATTCTTAGCTTTCCTCTTTCAAAAACTGAAGGTGAAATTATTATTTCATTATCACAAGCACGCACTGAAGCGAAAAAATATGACCGATCATACATCGAACATCTCACATGTTTGTTCATTCATGGATGTGCTCACCTTAAAGGACATGTTCACGGACATAAAATGGATGTCTTTGAGAAAAAGTTTCAAAAAAAGTTCCTCAATTTCTCTTAATTCACAACGAAATAAAGACGTTCTTAAAAAGAATGTGATACAATAAACGACATGAAAGACCTTATTGCCGGCATAGATATTGGTTCGTTTTCAACACGTGTTGTTGTAGCAAAACCAGCAACCTCTTCACAACCACCACAGGTGGTTGCGTTTGGCATTGCTGAAACCGAAGGTGTCAGACGTGGTTATATTGTAAACCCTGAAAAGGCTGAGCGTGCAATTCGTCACGCTGTATCACGTGCTGAAAAAATGATTGATACAAAAATTAAAAATGCATATGTTGCAGTCAGCGGACAAAGTATGTCATCAGACATTGTCGATGTTTCAATTATTGTCTCAAAGGGTGACGGACAAGTTACACAGTTTGACTTAGATGCACTTGAAGAAAAAGCTGAACAAACATTTCTTAATCACAAGAAAAATAAAAAAGTTTTACATACCATTCCATTATATTTTAAATTAGACGGTGATGATATTATGGGTCATCCTGTTGGCATGCACGGAACAAAAATCGAGGCACGCTTTCTTTTCGTTAGCATCTTAGAACATCATTTTGAAGAACTCGTAAACGTTATTAATGGCGCAGGTATTGATATTACTGATGTTGTAGCAGCACCGCTTGCTATATCTGGTGCACTGTTATCAGCAAAACAACGCACCGTTGGTGTTGGACTGCTTGATATTGGTTCAGAAATTACCACATTATCCCTCTTTGAAAATGATAGAGTGCTTGGTATCACGACACTTCCTATTGGATCATCTGATGTTACAAATGATATTGCTCTCGGATTGAAAATTAGTCTTGAAGAAGCAAAAAAAGTTAAAGAAGATTATCACACTAAAGATTTCTCATACCCAAAACGAAAAGTTGCTGAAATTATTTCAGCGCGACTAGGAGATATTTTTGAAATGACAAATAAATATTTAACAGCATACAAACGTAAAGGATTGCTCCCTGCTGGTATTATCATCACAGGCGGTGGTTCCTTACTAAATGAGATCCAAGGATACGCGGAGACTGCTCTTGAGTTACCTATTGGGATTTCAGATATTCATCAAAGATTTGGACGTACAGTTAAACCTTTGACTGATAGTCGCTGGATAGTAGCCTATAGTTTATGTTTTCTTGATGTTGAGGCTGCTCCTCATTTCTCTCATACTCTTGTAAAAAGGGCTCTCAAAAAAGTTTCTAGCTTTTTCGAAGCAATCGTTGAGCAATTTATGCCCTAATCTGGCAACCTTGCTAGATATACAATTTCTGCTATGATTACAATACTTAATTAGTAAATTTCTAAGCTATATAATAACTATGCCTAAAGTAAACCCAGATATTGAAGCATTCGCGCGAATCAAAGTTATCGGTGTTGGTGGATCCGGAGGAAATGCAGTAAATCATATGATTGACTCAAAAGTCGGTAATGTTGAATTTATTTGTATGAATACTGATACGCAAGACCTTCATAAATCAAAAGCAAGCAAGAAAATTCATATTGGAAAAAATCTAACGAAAGGTCTTGGTTCAGGAATGAATCCAGAAGTTGGTCGTCAATCTGCTGAGGAAACTCAAGCAGGTATTCAGGAGGTACTTAAAGGTTCGGACATGATATTCATCGCATGCGGTATGGGGGGTGGAACTGGAACTGGTGCTGCGCCAATCGTTGCTCGAGCCGCAAAGGAGCAAGACATTTTAACTGTTGCAGTTGTAACAAAGCCCTTCTTCTTTGAAGGTGATCAACGTATGAGAATTGCACAAGAAGGTCTTGAGGCGTTAGAAAAAGAGGTTGATGCTTTGATTGTTATTCCTAACGATCGATTGCTGTCAATTACTGACAAAAAAACAAGTTTCAAGGATGCGTTTGCAATGTGTGATGAAATTCTGCGACAAGCTGTAGAAGGTATTTCAGAACTTATTACTACACCAGGTATTGTTAACATTGACTTT
>Ga0222670_1000203_pt1 | contig 27854 bp, 27 predicted proteins | sample AntAcemetagen732_FD_181148 | JGI IMG/M metagenome (GOLD analysis project Ga0222670, IMG submission 181148) | Saline water microbial communities from Ace Lake, Antarctica - #732 | ecosystem: Environmental > Aquatic > Non-marine Saline and Alkaline > Saline | place: Antarctica: Ace Lake... | reverse complement strand
TTGCAAACCTGGATATTTATGTAAACGAAAAACGCAAAAGTGCGAGCCAAAAAAAACAAAGGCTTTGTTACCAAGTGCTACTAATAGTTATCCAAAATTAACAATGCCTTTGTCGCCAATAGCAAGTCATAGTTCTCCAAAATTAACTAAAAAGTGGTTGATTAAAATGGGACTGAGACCCAATAGTATAAATAAAACAGTAAAAAAAAACATCAAGCCGTATAAAATGTCAGAAAAGCAGTATAATGTCATGGTGAAAAGATACGAAAACGACTTGAATGAATTTAATCAACATGGCTATCGTGAAATATATGATGTATTTAAAAAAATTGCAAAACGTCAATATTCCAAAGATGTTGCGTTTGCAAAATATCAGGAAACATTTTATCAAAATTTTATGAATACTAAAAACCCATATAGAACAGATGACATGTATAAATTAAAAAACCTGCGTATAAAAGCCGACAAAACTAAATAAATATGCTTTTGCAGTCCCCAGTTAATACAACCGACCCAGGATTGCCTTTTTCATCAATTTGTACATTACAAATAAGAATGTAATGTATTTCTACATTTTTTAGCGATTTTGAATTTGAGTGTTGCTTGCACAAAACCGCAACCTTTTTAAGTTGCTTTCGGTCAGGCTTTTTATTTTTTGTAACAAGAATGCAGTGACTTGATGGACCATCCGCTACATGAAACCAAATGTCGTGCAATTCGGCAGCCCTAATCAGTTCCCAGTTATGTCTCTCGTTCTTGCCAATTAGAATATCCATCTTAATGAATTGTCTTATATATTTTAGTATATTTTCATTTTTTTATTTTATTCAATGAATTATTTCTCAAAAGTTTGTCTGTGTTACAGTAAATATTATTAGACGAAATATGTACATTAGTTTCGCTTTTTTGATTTTTTGGTTTTGTAACAGGCGGTAATTTTTTTTGTTTTTTTACAGATAATAACTTGTGTCGTTCAGTATTTTCAACTATCCAATTGTCCTCTATGCGTTCATGGTCTACGTGACCATGAACTGTATTAAACGAAACATACAAATCTTCTTTAACATCTTGTTTTTTAACAGGTTGTAATTTTGCTGTTTTTTTTACAGGTAATAACTTATGCCGTTCAGTATTGTCAATTGTCCAAGATTCGTTATCTTTACAATGAATAGCATCAAACGAAAAGTGCACATTTTCTTCGCTTTCTTGATTTGGTTGTTTTTTTACAGGTAATATTTTTTCTGTTTTTTTTACAGCCAACAACTCATGCCGTTTAGTGTTGTCATATGTCCAAGATTCGTTATTGTCAGAATGAATTGCATCAAACGAAAATTGGAAATCTTCTTCGCTTGTTTGAGTTTCTTGTTTTTCAACAGGTTGTATTTTTTCTGGTTTCTTTACAGGTAACAACTTATGCCGTTCAGTATTGTCAACTGTCCAAGTATCATTTATCTTACCATGAATATCATCAAATGAAAATTGTACATCTTCTTTATTTTCTTGTATTGTAACATGTATTTTTTTTGGTTTCTTAACAGGCAACAACTTATGCCGTTCAGTATTGTCAACTGTCCAAGTGTTATTTATGTTACCATGAATATCATCAAACGAAAATTGGACATCATCCTTATTTTCTTGTATTGTAACATGTATTTTTTTTGGTTTTTTTACAGGTAACAATTTGTGCCGTTCAGTATTGTCAACTGTCCAAGTATCATTTATGTTACCATGAATATCATCAAACGAAAATTGTACATCATCCTTATTTTCTTGTATTGTTTCATGCAGTATTTTTTCTGGTTTTTTTACATGTAACAATTTGTGCCGTTCGGTATTGTCAACTGTCCAAGTATCATTTATGTTACCATGAATATCATCAAACGAAAATTGGACATCATCTTCATGTTTGGTTTCAATTTCAGTATCATATTCAATTTCAGTATCATATTCAGTTTCAGTATCATATTCAATTTCAGTATCATATTCAGTTTCAGTATCATATTCAATATCAGTATCATATTCAACTTCAGGTTCAATTACAACTTCAGGTTCAATTACAAGTTCAGGTTCAATATCAACTTCAGGTTCAATATCAACTTCAGGTTCAATATAAACTTGCAGTTCAATATCAACTTCAGGTTCAATTTCAACTTGCAGTTCAATATCAACTTCAGGTTCAATTACAACTTCAGGTTCAATATAAACTTCAGGTTCAATTTCAACTTGCAGTTCAATATCAACTTCAGGTTCAATTACAACTTCAGGTTCAATATCAACTTCAGGTTCAATATAAACTTCAGGTTCAATATCAACTTCAGGTTCAATATAAACTTCAGGTTCAATTACAACTTCAGGTTCAATATCAACTTCAGGTTCAATATAAACTTCAGGTTCAATATCAACTTCAGGTTCAATATAAACTTCAGGTTCAATATCAACTCCAGGTTCAATATCAACTTCAGGTTCAATATCAACTTCAGGTTCAATATCAACTTCAGGTTCAATATCAACTTCAGGTTCATCTTTATGTTCGGGTTTGATTTCAATATTTGTTTCAATTTTGAGTTTGATTTTTACTTTCGGTTTAACATCTTTTTTAGATTTAACGCATTTATTTTTTAGTTGATTTATTGCCGCACAATAAATAAGACGTCGTTGTTTTGGCGTTAAACCAACGGATGTTTGTAATTGAAATGCCACTCTCATATATTACCTGTATATTTTGTGCTAACTAACAAAGTTTAAATAAATTAAACTAAAATATTGTATTAGAATAACTAGATTATAACCTATATTATTATTATGAAAAATGTTCCAAGAAGATATATACCAAATAAATTAACTTTAAAAGATAAAAAAAAACAAAGAAGAATGATTAAAAAATCTAGAAAAATGTATAAAAAAGGAAAATATTATACTAGAAAACCAGTTAAATCTTATAAATCTAAAACAAGTAGTCATATTTTAAAAGCTCGACGAATCTATAAAATACATGATATTAAACCATCTAAAGAATTAGCTGTCAAAACAGGTTGTTCACTAAATACTTTAAAAAAAATTGTCAATAAAGGTCAGGGTGCATATTATAGTTCAGGTAGTAGACCAAATCAAAGTGGTAAATCATGGGGATATGCTAGATTAGCTAGTTCTATTACTAGTGGAAAAGCTGCAGCCGTTGATTATAAACTGCTTGAACAAGGATGTAAAAATAATAGTAAAGCTTTAAAATTAGCAAAAAAATCTAAAAAAAAATATGGACATAGTAGACGAAAAACACCAAGTGTTAAATTATAAAAATAAATTATTGACTAAATTGGAAGGTAAATGGAATAAAAATGAAATAAAAATATTGTATTAATACAAGTACAAAAGATGAGCAGTAAAACAACCTATATATTATCCACAGACACATTCAAGACAATATGGCAAGGTGCATTAGGTGCCATGACTTTTGGAGCATATCACCAATTTAATACAAATAGAATCATGGATTTAAACACTAAGTATATGACAGATAAACACAATAACGACATGAACAATTTAACTAACCAACACAATAACGATATGAACAATTTAACTGACAAATTAACTAACCAACACAATCGTGATATAAACAATTTAACTGAAAAGTTTAACAAATTAGAAAATGACCAAAAAAGTAGATGGTGGTAGATTTTTACTAAATTGTAAAAATGAAATAAAAACATTGTAATAATATAAATACAACAATATACGAAATTATGAGCACTAAAGCAACCACTTATTTATTATCTATGGACACTCTTAAGACAATGGGCCAAGGTGCATTGGGTGCCATGACTTTTGGAGCATATCATCAGTACACTACAAATAAAATTATGGAACTAAACAATGAAAATCAAAAACAATGGATTATACACAGAGATGCTAAACTAAATGAAAAAATAGCCAAATTAGAACAAGACAAAAACAATAGATGGTGGTAGATTTTTACGTGGTTTCATCATTCTATTATTTAAAAAAACAATATAAAAATATTGTTTTTTACTTTAACAATGATTCATTTTATTATTAATAAACGTTTTGCAGACAAATCATATGAAACAATAAATCATTTCACTAATTTTTATAAACGTTTTGTAGATGACCAAGCATATTATTCAATTAACCAGTTTACTGGTATTGGTTATAACTTTGTTGCACGCATGAATAAAAATGCATGTTATTCTCAAAGACTTTTTTATTACACATCGCATTGTTTTGGTGGAGCTGTATTAACTGGAATATTCTTAACTATAACTCGTAAGAAATTATCAAAAAAATATCTTGAACCAAAAATTGCTATTTATGGATTACTTGGTTTGATTTGTTCGTTAAATGCATATTTTCATATAATGTTTCGTGAGTATGAACCAAACCACCAACCATCAGGAACCTGTAATCTCTAGGTTTATTTTTTGCTTATTTTACTTTATATTACAAGCATTTCAATTTGCTACCAAGGGTTTTGAAATAATGGTTGTTGTAAAATACTTGTTTGTCTAATGTTTTTGTCAAAGTCTTATCACTCATTTGCAATGTTCTAATGCAATCATATTTACAAACAAATTCTTTGACCATTTTATGCTGATGGTCATATTGTCCAACTCCATCTTTATACAAAATTGGCTCTTCTCCTTTATTTTTCACAACAAACGCATTTTTTATTTTTTCGTTGCACGTTTCGTACAAGATATAATAATTACCCTTTGTTGGCATACTTCGCTTCACATACATGTCCAGTGCAGAACTTGATTCGTAGTCATTACATTGTGCCGCTGTTTTTCGGTTTAAATATACATTTAATATTTCAGTTTTGTCCAAGTTCAGTTTAGCAATGTATCCTAAATTTTGTGACTTGGTTTCTCTTGTGGGAGCAATTGTGGGAGAAATTATATTTGCATCTAAATGCCTTTCAACCAATAGCCAACGAAATCCACAATAAATAGTACTTTCCGCAATAGCCTTGTTAATACTCGGGCGTTTAATAGCACTATTTTCCTTCATGATTTCTGACACACTTTCATACACAGTTACCAATTGCATGGTTTCGGGATGTATTTTTTGCAACCGTGGACCAACTGTTGGCAAAGGCTCACCAAAATTAGTGGTGGTTTTTGTTTGCAATGAATTTAATCGCTCTACAATGTTTTGGTTGGTTTTTTCCAGATTATTTATTTTGCCAGACATTTGCTGTACTATTTCAGATAATTGTGTGATGTTGGCATTTAACGATTGAATGAGAGAGTTGTTATTATTATCGGCATTCATTTTGTTCATGATTTTAAGGTTTTCATTTTCCAGTTTTAATTTCTCAATGTCATGGTTGTTGAAATAATTAATATTGTTATTTACAATTTTCAATAACGTTTTGTAGGATAAATTTTTACCAATAAGAAATAATTCCAGTTCTGTTTCGTGACCTTTTAAATTGCACACTTTGCTGGGTCGAATCAGTTCATTCTCTTTTACAAACGATTCAAAATCTTTACTTTGGTTTACCGAAAAACAGTCCAACAAGAGACATTCGTCATACTTGCTTTTGTGCTCACTATATCTATCTTTGATACCTCTTCTGCTTTCGCCAACCTTTACAATATACTGACCATTTTCTAGCGTTTTAACTTTGATTATGTAAAAAATACAACCAATTGTGCCATATTCGTGCAATAATATCTTCTCTCTTTCTAAGATTTTTTGCTGGTTCAGTTTGTCTTCTAATTCTTTGTTTTTTTTGTCTTCCAATTGAAGCAACTGATGTTTTAATTCATCACTTTCTTCTTTTACAATTTCCTGTAAAATCTCTTCCAGTTTAATGAAATATTCATGTATTTCATCTGCTTTTTTTGTTCCTGCCTTTAAACAAAATCGTTTGAATGTGTTAATATTTAACATGACTAATTGTTTATTATGGCCACCTCTTACATTTGGATTTGATTTGTCAGTTGGTAGATTAGTTGTTGGGTAACACGATAAAATTTTATAATCTTTATTAATAATAAATAGTTTAAGCAACAATTCTTTAGATTTATGTTTTGAACTAAAATCCAGCCACTGCCATACATCATCCAAGTTAATAATAAAATCATTATTATAATCGTGATTTAAATAGCAATAAAAACTAGCCAAAAACATTTGCTGTTCGTAATTGGTAAAGTTGTTTTGTACCCTTTCAATTATTTTTGACTGATAATCACCAGTCATCTTGGTGATTGGATTGCTTTCAATAAGATTTACGATATCCATGCTTATATTAGTATATCATATATTATCTTTATATGCTTTTTGATATATTTAAGCAAAAAGCATATTTTTGTATTAAATAATTATTGCTCACCCGCCAGGGTGTGCAATACACTAAAACTAGAACAATTAATGCGTATTTTACGTTATTGCTCAAGAACATTCTTAAGCAAACAATTAAAAATACATCAAATTACAATGCTTTTGGCTAAATTAACGGTGTTTTTTTAAGCGTCTCATATAAAAAATCTTTAAATGAGATAATATGACACAATCGTGTCAGGAAATTATGATAAATATATACAATCCACGAATACTGTTCTTAGTATTGTGCTTAGTTGGAGTAGGCCAAACCACCCATGCCGCTCATAATTCTCAACACATTATAATTTGTGGCGTACACACGAACCTTGGCGGTCTTGGTGCCTTCCACAGTTGCATTAGACAGGACAAGCTGAAGGGTAGCGTTGTCAATACGAGAGAAGTTGCACGTGCCACTTGGTTGATGTTCCTCAGGTCTCAATGCAAACGCATACACGTTGATGCCCTCATCGGGAGAACGGGTATGTGCCTGGTAAGGCTGGACGAGGGAGAAGTAAGTTCCCTCACGCTCGGAGAAGCGGTCCTGTCCGTTGAGCTGGAGCTTGGCAGTAACCACGGGGTTAAGTCCCCAACAATGCATATCCAGAGAAGTCTCAGTTAGCACAAATGTTCCAGCGTCAGATACAGATGAGCCGTCCAAAGAAGACTGGTTGGCAAGAGCCTGAAGGGTAGCCATGGTCTGAGCGTCAAGTCCAGATGGGATTTCGTTGTTGGAAGCGTGAGACACACCGCCAAAGTTGGGCTCGTTTGCGGCGTTGCCAGGACTAGACCAGTAGCCAGTTTGGCCAGGCTGCAGACTGTAGTCAAGAGCACCAGCATCATTGAATAGGCCTTGCTGGTCAATATACTCGTTTTTACCAGCCACCGCCTGAGGTCCGCCAAACGCGTGGATAGCGTTGGGAAGAGCATCAATGGCGTCAGTGTAATTGAAGGGCTGGGCTCCCAGAACCTTAAAGAGCATTGCATCGCACACAAGGGACGAGCAATAATCAACGTTCTGATCGGGCTGCACAACCCAGATAAGCTCCTTCACGGGGTGATTGAAGTTCAGCTTGATCTTGTTACTAGACGAACCGACAGACTCGTCACCAGTAAACTGGAGCTGAGTAATGAGGTACTCGTGAGGCTGTTGGGCGAAACGACGTCTCTCATCCGTGTCAAGGAAGACATAGTCAACGTACAAAGATGCGGCAACCAGAGACTGGTTGTAGGCGATGGCAGCAGGAACTGGGGTTCCAGCCTTATAGTTACCAATAGTTGCATTGTTGCAACTTAGTGTGGTCACAGCCCACAAACACTCGTCGATGGGACGGATGTCGAGATTGATTTTGACTTCGTGATACTGCACTTCACGAAATACCCTACCTTTCGGTATATTTATGGTTTATTTTTGACCGTATCATCCATACAGTAGATATTTAATTGCCTTTGCATTTCTGCATCAGTAACATTACCTTTAACCAGGGAATAGACTATATCTTAAGTTATCATTTGTGTCGATTAAACACATCAAACCCAATACCATTTAGTCGTTGAACCTTATTCATAACCTTATCATAACGGTGTTAGAATCTTGGCTGCGGATTGCCGATTTCTGTGCAACTTTTATCTTGGTCGCACATCATACGGGGCATTATTACCATACCTGAGGTCGTTTTTCTCAGCCACCGTAAACTTTCATTTACGGCTTGGTAGCCCAAAAATTGTTTGTATTTAGTGTTAAACCGAACAACATTCACAATATTATTGTGATAGTAATGCAATTGCATTTTATCTGTTTTTCGTCGGTTTTCTATGCAAGTTAGTGGTTGTAAATTTGTCCAGTGGAAACATACATTTTTATCATTCTCATTTGAAAAATTAAACGAATTAATTGGAAGAATATGGTCTATTTGCCAGTAACTTCCAAAATTATCCCAGTTCATTTTCTCATCAAATCTAAACGCAAGCCATTTCATTAAGAATTCATTTTCACATCCAATCAATGATTTATAAGATGTATTTTTACCCTTAATCATTTTATGAATTTTACTTCTTAAAACTTCAGATATTTGAAAATTCAAATCTGTTTTTCGTTTCAATTTTATTTTTTCCTTTTTAATGGGTAAATAATCTCGATTCGCTTGCTTGGTTCGTTTTTTAATATGGTCTTGATCTCTATATATTTTCCGTTGTTCATTTATTTTAACTTCGTTTTCTTTGCGGTATTTTTGATTCTTAATTGATAAAGTGTCTTTGTTGTCTGTATAAAATTGTTGTTGTTTCAGTTTGATTTGTTCCTTGTTTTGCAGTCTATATTCTTTTCTACATAAATTACAATCATATCTATGACCATCAGGAGTACTTTTTAATTTACCAAACTTATTCAATTCAACTGTTTTCTTACACTTATAACAAACTTTGCTCATATTATCTCTCAATATTATTATACTACCACTAATTGCATTTAATACATTTTCATTTTTTTTTACGTCTTTACGGGTTTCCCGAACAATTTGGAATTGTCGCATCTTGTCTAAACCAGTTAAATCATTAAAGATTATAACCAGTTTAACAACAAGACACTAGCATCTGGGGAGAAGAACCAAAAAGGTTCTCCTTCTGAGCCCCGAACAAATTTTCCCTAAAACAGTTCTCAGATGTTTTAGGTTGGATACTTTTCTGCCCTGCAGGAGTTAAGGCAATAAGAGGCAAGGCCAATCCAGGATTGGTGCAAAACCAAAACTGAAGGGGAACGTAAAGAGTTGTCTCGGGAAGAGCATTACGAGGAGCACACACCTGGCGAGGAGCCAAGGCATCACAAGGACCATCAACCTCGGCGAAAGAGGGGTCGGTGATGAATGTCAGTTGTGTGGTATTTCCAATCATCTTGAAGTAACCACGCTCCTGCTCGGAAGTCATGGTAAGCTGATTCCAGATATGCATCCAGTCTCCATACTGGCGGTCAATGCGCTGTCCACCAATCTCGACCTCAACCTGGGCAATCAGCTGTTCACCAGGAAAGTCCAACCAACGAGCATAGACACCGTTGCCCAGACCAGCGGCGACAGATGCCACGCCCATAAGCTGGTTAATCTCGGGAAGAGTAACCTGTAGGTAAGTACGGTAACACAAGTCACCGTTTCTACTTATTGTACACTGAACACGCCGACCAAAGTCGGCTTGGCCATTGAAGGTTTGCTCGATAGACTCAATCGCAAAGTTAGTGTATCTACGATACGTAACCTTCCAAAAGGTAATCTGAGGGTTTGAAGTGAGGTAAACGTCCTGGGCACCGTAGGCCACAATTTGAAGAAGAGCACCAGCCATTTTTGCTTTATTATCTTCCTATAATATTAAAAAATAATGAAAAATAACCTAATTAATTAAACACCTCCATTTAATAATAATAATCTTACAAAACAAAACAAAAGTGAATTATGGTGGCAAAAACCATAAAAATGATTTTTTAATTTTGTAAAATAAACATTAAAAAGAAAATATGAATGTTGAATACCCTATATGTTTATTAAATTGGATAAATCCAAATAAAATAAAATGGATTGAATTGTCAAAAAATAACTCAGAAGGTGCTATGTTGTTATTCGCAAAATATCCAAAAAATATAAATATACTGAATGAAATTCATTCGTTTGATGGTTTAAATGATTTGAATGGTTATGATTATTTGTCGTCCAATGAGTCAGAAGGTGCTATGCTGTTTATTAAAAAACATCCAAATAAAATAAATTGGAATTTGTTGTCTAAAAATCCGTCAAAAGGTGCTATTCACTTGTTAGAACAAAATCCAAAAAAAATAAATTGGGAATATTTGTCTAAAAATACGTCAGAACATGCTATTCAGTTGCTAGAAAAAAATCAAGATAAAATCTGCTGGGCTTCTTTGTCTGAAAATTCGTCAAAAGGTGCTATCAAGTTGTTAGAAAAAAATCCAAATAAAATGGCTTGGTATTGCATGTCTAAAAATCCATCAGAAGGTGCAATGCAGTTGCTAGAAAAAAATCAAAAACAAATAGATTGGGAGAGTTTGTCTAAAAATCCATCAGAAGGTGCTATGCAGTTGCTTGAAAATAATCAAAATAAAATACATTGGGAGAGTTTGTCTGGCAATCCGTCAGAACGTGCTATGCGGTTGCTAGAAAATAATCCAGATCAAATATATTGGTATAATTTGTCTAAAAATACGTCAGAACGTGCTATGCGGTTGCTAGAAAATAATCCAGATCAAATATATTGGTATAATTTGTCTAAAAATACGTCAGAAGGTGCTATGCAGTTGTTAGAAAAAAACCGAAATAAAATAAATTGGGTTTGCTTGTCTAAAAATCCGTCAGAAAGTGCTATGCAGTTGTTAGAAAAAAATCTATATCAAATAACTAACATTTGTTGGGATAACTTGTCTATGAATCCGTCAGCTTTGCAGTTTCTAAAAAAAAACCAAAATAAAATAAATTGGAGAGGCTTGTCAATGAATCCTCATATATTCAAGTATGATTATATACAAATGAAACATAATTGTATGGTGTTTAAAGAAGAGCTGATACAAAATCGGTATCATCCCCGCAATATATCCAAGTTTAAAGATTGGAAAGTTAATGCGTTTGAGTTTGACTCTGATTCAAATTAAAACTAATAAAATATAAAAATGATTTATTTAATATACTTGTTTTTAATTAATTGTAAAATGACTAACTATTTTGATAAAAGTTATCATATTGTGGAAAATAGAGGTGATTGCTTAAAAGTTATGTTAATGGAGTTTATGTCTGACATTAACAAATGCAACCAAGTCGATGGTTACGGTTTCCTTAAAGTTTTGAAAGCAGATGACAGGGATCAATTTGTTGTCATGTTGTCTGCTAAAGAGAGACTTGAGTGTTATAAACGAAGGGCAATACAACTCTCCACATGGATTACGGTTATGAACTCGTTAAAGTTAAAAAGTAGCTATGCAGTATACAGAATAGCGTACTGGGGAGAAACTATCGGAAAATCCATAATCTACCCCAAACTAACTAAGTATGTTCTCCCTTTATGGAGATTTCAAATGTTTGTTGACGAAAAGTCATATTTCAAATTGTTAATTCAGTCGTTTGGTATGCTTAGCCTTTTTACACCTCATACTAATATATTGTTAGACATTGATAAGCATCACATGAAAAAATTGGATAATAAATATTCACGATCGAGTTGGCACAATACGGACTACAAGGTTCCTGATGATTATTATGGTGGCTAGTTTATCATTTAAAATTAAACATTTTTTGATTTATTGTAAAAATGATTGATAATTTAGATTAAATATTATAAAAATGGTAAAACTATCTTTATACAAAGCATCCAATGCACCAATAATTTTAATTGTTCGCATTGTTAAAAATAAACTTTGTTTGTTTATAAAGTGGAACATGATTTACAATACTTTTGAAGAAGGTCAGTTTTTAAAAAATAAACAATTATTTGATTGTGCAATTTCTAGTGACGGAACACTGGTTTACTACATGTATAATGAGTATGGTATTAATAATAATACTCACACCATTTTAAGCAAGGTTCCAAATGCAACTGCTATTTATTATGGCTCTGAAAATGTTGGCAGATGGGGCACAACTCAGTTCAACATATCTAATGGGAATATACCAATAGACAATGGAGCCAATTTAAAAATAACTTCATATGGAATTCAGCACGAATACCAAAACCAAATATTAATAGATAATGACACACAAATCAACAAAACCGTTTCTAATTCTGGAAAAATTAGTTCAGACACATTTCAAAACCAAGATAAAACTCATACTTATCAAGTTGATAAATGTCGCATTTTAATGGATGGTCATATAATATATGACTGTACTCATAGAGAATTTGTAAGTAGAGTTGCCGATGAATCAATTACTCTTGCTAATGAAGCTTCAGCATAACTTTGCTATAATCTGTATATACGTTTTCGATATTACTGTAATCTGCTTTTTGAGTAACCGTTAAAGGAGTCAATAAATACCATTTATCAATATTTTGCAATTTCATCCAGTAAACGTCAATGGCATAAACAGTTTTCATGTGTTTTTTATTTATGAGTTGTGTAACACTTTCTTTTACATTTTGAATTAACGTATCTAAATACGAACCATTAACCAAGTATGCAGTAGTTGTAAAACAACGATTTACTTTAACACATGGCACATTATCAACCAATTGATAAGGTGAATGAGCATTTCCTCCCAGTAAAAGCACATCCCATGATTTTCCCAAAGAACTTGCAAAAAATGTATGAGCTTGATTAGACAACAATTTGGGATTTGTAAAAACTACATCATCTTCAAGAATCAAGACATGAGACCAGTTATTATCTTTAGCTAACTGTAAACATTTAAGATGGCTCAAACTACATCCTATTGCTCCCAAATTTGGCATTGATATCGCCGAAAATCTGGTTGCTTTGTCTAAATATCCCATTTTAGCCAATTCGGTTTGCATGTGAACCAAACGGTCTGCTCGAGAATCTAAATTAATATAAAATATATGCTCAATATTTTCTAAAGAACTTACCATATTTAACTACTTTGTTAGTTCATCTATTTAATTATCTTTAAATTAAAATAAATATTATCAAAATCAAAATAAATATTAGGTAAAAAACATAAAAAAATAAACTCATGGTTAAACAACAAACTGTATAATAAGAAATGAATTATTTTCTTGTATTAATTGTTTTTTGTGTTATTTTATTCATATATCTACATCTCCAATTTCAGATGAAAACCAGCAATGATTTAGAATTGTTTGAAATTTATGATACAACCAAAGAAAATATGGAGGAAATATGCGATATACGCCAACCCGCCATATTTAACAATTTAGATGACCAGTTTGTAACCGCGGTTGTGAGAAAATTAAACATTGATGTGCTAATTCAAAAATACCCACAATATGATGTAAAAATTCGAGAAGCCAAGGCACATGCTGAAAAAGATATTGATACATTAAACAATGATTACGCATCTTTACCCCTAGTTGCTGCTAAGCAGTTAATTTATCAACAACCAAATAATACACAATCCGCTACGTTTTACTCAGAAAATAATTCCGATTTTTTAGATGAAACTAATGCTTTAAAAAACATTTCAGACCACATGTTAAGGCCTTATTTAACTAGTCGGTGTGACTATGATATTATTTTTGGTACAGAGGGATCTACTACACAACTGCGTTATAACATAAATTATCGCAATTTTTATATTTGCACCAAAGGCACAGTTTATATTAAACTGGTTCCCCCAAAATACTCTAAACAATTAAACCCTATCTCAGATTATGATTTATTCGAATTTCGATCTGACCATAACCTGTGGCTTAGTGAAAGTGATGCCAATTGTGGAGTTAATTCAAAAATTAAATCTTTAGAAATTGCTTTAACGCCTGGAAAAGTATTGTTTATTCCTGCTTATTGGTGGTCGTCATTTCAGTTTGGGTTTAATGCAAGTCTAGCAAGTTTTAAGTACCGAACTTATGTAAATCAGGCAGTTCATATTCCCCATTATTGCATGTGTTTAATGCAAGGACAAAACATTAAAAACAGTTTTTCAAAAAATAATATTGAAGACTTGCTCTTTGAAACCAAGACAAAGACAGAAACAACTTTAGTTGAGCCAACCTTGGAACCAGGTGTTGAACCAACTTTAGTAAAAAATAAAACCAACAACATAACATTAGAAATTAGTGAAACTCCAATTACTCCAATAATAACAGAAAATGAAAATATAGAAAATGAAAATACAGAAAATAAAAATACAGAAAATGAAAATACAGAAAATGAAAATACAGAAAATGAAAATAAAAGTAATACTAACAATACTCAACTTGATCCAATTATTGAAGTTGAAAATGAAGTTGAAAATGAAGTTGAAAATGAAGTTGAAAATGAAGTTGAAAATGAAGTTGAAAATGAAGTTGAAAATGAAGTTGAAAATGAAGTTGAAAATGAAGTTGAAAATGAAGTTGAAAATAAAGATGACTTAGAAATTATTGAAAATAAAGATGACTTAGAAATTATTGAAAATAATATTGATATATAATAAATGTCAAATGTCAAAGATTCTGGGATAATTAATATAGATGACAATGTTCAAGATTTATTTGAATCCATGTATAATAAAAATAATTACTTTTTTTTTATTATACATGGTCAGTCAATTACTCCAAATCAGTCTAATTGGCAATATATAGAAAAATCAATTGATTTTGTTCAAATGTTTGAATCCCACGGTAAACTAAGACATCCTTATGTTAAAGAATTGGATGCAAATATTCAAGAGATCATAATAAATAAAACTCTAATGTACGATTTAACTCAAACCGAAATTGTTGAGACATATAAGCCAAACGCTTCTAATGCATTTAGTCTTCCGCCTTTAGCTTGGGTTACAAACCCCTTAGTAGATATAAACACAAATTATGTAGAATTAATTGGATTTTACCATTTTATTTATGACCATACTAACAAATCATGTACACTAAACAAAAAAATACTAAATTGGCATCAACTAACTCAAATGGGAACTATTACATATTCCATACTATTTAAACAAATTAATTTGTATTTAAAAAAACATCCTGAATACAATACAATCCCTAAATCTAATTCTGGATTAGGCATTTTTTCATGTAGAGGTATAAATCCAGTTTTTGCTAAAGCATATTCAAATAATAATTCAAATACAAAAACGCATTTTAACACAACCGATGCAATATCACCTCACATCCCATACAATAACATTAACACTGTAAAATCTGGTTACGGGTTTAGTTTAGTTTCGCTAAACATTCCCAAACGAATTATTAATAATCAAGATACATGGATAGGTGCTTTGCTTGATATTAAACACCAAGGATGTGCTTTAAATGTCCTTAGTTATTACGATTTATTAAAAACACATTATGCGAGGGAAATGACGACTTGTTTAGATATAAAAGGCACATCAATATTTAAAATCGTTGATTTTATCAACAATTATTTTATGCAGTTGCAACCACCTAAACCCCACACTTATTTAATTATGCGATTTACTAAAGCCATGGCTATAAATTATCTTACTGAGCATTTTTTATATGAAAACACGGCAGTTAATAACACGTGCACCATTTTTAAAATGTATGAAAAAGATGCATATAAAAGAGGGTTTAGCGAAATAGGACACACAATAGCTTTAATGAAGATTGGTTCTAATGTATTTTTAACAGACCCTCAAACTATGACGTTTATTAATATTATAACAAATCGTGCTGAATTTATTAAGTATCTTAATCCGTGGAACTTTTTTGATTTAATACTTGTTTATTTACCAATTACATTAAACCGCAGATTTTATAATGATCCTTTATTAACAACTGGACAAATTAGATATAGACCTCCTAATATTACATTTGGGGGGAATCAGAGGAAAAAACATTGGTTTAAAACTCCAGTTAATGTTACATTTGGAGGAAGAAGAAGACGTGGGTACAAAACTCCTACAGTTAGAGGAAAAAACAGTCGGTACAAAACTAAACACAAGAAAACTAAACGCAAGAAAACTAAACGCAAGAAAACTAAACATAAAAATACTACACGTAAGAACACATATCCTCGTAAAACAAAATATTAATTAGTTATCGTTGTTTGAATCAAACTCAAACCCATTAACTTTCCAATGTCTAAACTTGGATATATTGCAGGGATGATACCGATTCTTCATTAAGTCTTCTTTAAATAACATACAGTTCTGTTTCATTTGTTTATAATCATAGTTAAATATATGCGAACTTACAGACAAACTCCACCAATCTATTTTATTTGGATTTTTTTCTAGCAACTGCACAGCACGTTCTGAGGTATTATTAACCAAATAACGCGGATGAGTTTTATCTGGATTATTTTCTAGCAAATGCATAGCTGACGGATTAAGACACAAATAACTCCAAATTATTTTATCTTGATTTTTTTCTAGCAAATGCATAGCTGACGGATTAAGACACAAATAACTCCAAATTATTTTATCTTGATTTTTTTCTAGAAACTGCATAGCTGACGGATTCATAGACAACATATCCCAATTTATTTTATCTGGATTTTTTTCTAATAACTGCATTGCTGACGGATTTTTAGACAAATAACACCAATTTATTTTATTTGGATTTTTTTCTAATAACTGCATTGCTGACGGATTTTTAGACAAATAACACCAATGTATTTTATCTTGATTTTTTTCTAGCAACCGCATAGCACCTTCTGTCGTATTACCAGACAACCATGGCCAATTTATTTTTTTTTTATTTTTTTCTAGCAACCGCATAGCACCTTCTGACGTATTTCTAGACAACCATGGCCAATTTATTTTATTTTGATTCTTTTCTAGCAACTGTATTGCTGACTCATTTATAGACAAACTCTCCCAATCTATTTTATCTGGATTCTTTTTTAGCAACTGAATAGCACCTTCTGACCTATTTTGAGACAAACCTTCCCAATGTATTTTATCTGGATTTATCCAATTCAATAAACACATGGGCAATTCAACATTCATAGTTTTTGTAATGTTTATTTACAAAACAAAAAATCATTTTTATATTTTAGTTTTAATTTAAATCAGAGTCAAACTCAAACCCATTAACTTTCCAATGTCTAAACTTGGATATATTGCGGGGATGAAACCGATTCTTCATTAAGTCTTCTTTAAACAACATACAGTTCTGTTTCATTTGTTTATAATCATAGTTGAATATGTATGGATTTTTAGACAACCAATACCAATCTATTTTATTTGGATTTTTTTCTAACAACTGCACAGTACATTTTGACTGATTTTCTGACAACAATTTCCAATTAATTTTATCTGGATTTTTTTCTAATATTTGTATAGCATATTTTGACTTATTATGGGACAAGTTATCCCAATTTATTTTATCTGGATTTTTTTCTAACAACTGCATAGCACCTTTTGACGGATTTTGAGACAAATTATACCAATCTATTTCATTTTGATTATTTTCTAGCAACTGTATAGCTAACGGATTATTAGACAAGATCCGCCAATCGATTTTATATGTATTTGTTTCTAGCAACCGCATAGCACCTTCTGACTTATTACCAGACAAGTTATTCCAACTGATTTTATCTGGATTATTTTTAAGCAATTGGATAGCTGACGGATTACTTGACAATTCAGCCCAATGAATTTTATCTGGATTTTGTTCTAGCAATTGCATAGCACCTTCTGACTCATTGAAACACAACCAACCCCAATCAATTTTATCTGGATTTTTTTCTATTAACTGTATTGCTGACGATATTTTAGACAAGAGGTACCAATTTATTCTATGTTGATTTTTTTCTAGCAACTGCATTGCTGACGGATTCAAACACAACCAATCCCAATGTATTTTATCTTGATTTTTTTCTAATAACTGCATTGCTGACAGATTTCTAGACAAATTTATCCAATATATTTTATTTGGAGTTTTCTCTAACAACTGTATAGCACCTTCTGATGAATTTGCGGACAAGTATGACCAAGATATTTTATTTGGTTTCTTTTTTAACAACTGAATAGCACCTTCTGACCTATTTTGAGACAAACCTTCCCAATGTATTTTATCTGGATTTATCCAATTCAATAAACATATGGGCAATTCAACATTCATAGTTTTTGTAATATTTATTTACAAAACAAAAATCATTTTTTCGTAATTTAATTTTAACAAATAAAATCATTATAAAAATGAATTAAAAATATAACTATATGTTATTAAAAGAAGTATGAGTGACGAGACCGAAACCGAACCAGCTGTAATTAAAATGACCGAAGTTTTAGCAGAAAATCAAGTCCAGCCAACACTTGATTTAGACCTTATAGCTAAGTTACCAATTCCCGCATACAAGACAACTGCAAAAATCGTTAACTTAAATAATAAAACATCCAACCGTCTTACATTTACTTTAACTGGTGTGCTGCCCAGTTTTGCAAATGCAATTCGCCGCACTATTCTATCTGATATTCCTGTGGTCGGATTTGTTACTACTCCTAATAAAGATAACAAAGCAACTATTATCAAAAATACAAGTCGATTTAACAACGAGTATTTAAAGCAACGTTTGTCTTGCATCCCAATTTACAGTATTAATCTAAAAGACGAGCACGGCGAAACAATTACCAATATGCAACTTGTTGACAATTACAAGATTGAGTTGCATGTGGTCAATAATACCGACAGTATTCTTTGGGTAACATCAAAAGATTTCAAGCTAGTCAACAAGATAACTGGGGAACCCATGGACAAAACTGAAAAAATTGCCGACCAGTTGTTTCCACCATTCATACCTCTTAACGATTCCAACCACTATATTGATTTCATGTGTTTACGACCGCGAGTTTCAGATGCTTTGTTTGGCGAAGAGTTGCATTTAACTTGTGAATTTAATATTACAAGTGCCTCAAAAAACTCCTGCTACAATGTTACTAAAACTATTTCATATGGAAACACAGTTGATTTAAACAAACAAACAAAAAAAATTGCAGATATTAAAGAAACCTCTAGAATAGAAAAAATGTCAAAGGTTGAAACAGACTTTGTGGTTAAAAACTTTGAACTACTTGATGGCAAGCGTTTGTATATTCCCAATAGTTTTGACTTTGTAATTGAAACTTTAGGAATATATGAAAATGCTGTTTTGGTACAACATGCGTGTACTATTTTAGCGGATATGTTAACTAGCCTTCTTGAGGCCATGGTTCAAAAAGACGAAACCATAGTTACAGTGAAAAAAAATATGGCAAATACTATTCCCAACTGCTGGGATATTATTTTGCACAATGAAGACTATACTTTAGGCACCATGCTTAATGACAAGCTTTATCACAACTTTTACAATAACGCAGATGCAGAAAAAAACATGCTTAATTATTGTGGGTTTAAAAAAGAACATCCCCACAACGCATTTAGTACTCTTCGCATTGGTATTATCAAAGATATTCATGTAGAGTTTATTCAGTTTATGTTTTCACAAATTATTACACAAATCCGTGACGAGTTTTTGCTAATTGCTAGGCTTGTCATGAAACCATAAGAACTTAAATAATAATTTTAGTAAAAATGATTATATACTCACTAAAATACACATAAGACATAACACATAAGACATAAACCATGTCTCAAAGGCAAGATGTTTTATCATGGGACGAGTATTTTATGTCTGTAGCATATTTGTCATCCATGCGGTCTAAAGACCCGTCCACACAAGTTGGTGCTTGTATTGTAAACCAAGACAACATTATTCTTGGTATTGGCTACAACGGTTTTCCAATTGGTTGCGATGACAATGTGTTGCCATGGACACGTGTAACTAGTTCTTTAACTAGTAAAAGTGTTAAAGACGAATTAGACACGAAATATCCTTTTGTTTGTCATGCAGAAATGAATGCAATTTTAAACAAATCAAATGCAGATATAAGAGGTAGTCGCATTTACGTAGTGCTTTTTCCATGTAATGAGTGTGCCAAGATGATTATTCAAAGTGGAATTCGCGAAGTTATTTTTGTAAAAGACACTTACCACGAAACAAATTCATATAAAGCCGCACGACTTATGTTTGACTTCAGTGGCGTCTCAATACGTCGGTATATGCCAATAAAAAAAGAAATAATTATTTCATTTACATAAACTCAAAATATTTTTGAGTTTCAATTTTTGTTTATTAAGTAAAAGCAAATAAATCATTATCATCATTACTCTCCTCTTTTTTATTAAAATTTGGATATGTATCTATAATCCAATCAGCCATAAGAATGTCATGACGACGAACTGCCCGAAAGTAAGCTGACTTCATAGGTACCTCGTCAATTAATCTAACTGTTTTCATCCACTGAAGTATGTTTAGGTGACCTTTTTCACAAATCTCAATTACAAGTTTTTCTGGATTTATTAAATAAATGGGATGTGTTGTGTATAACCACTTAATAAACACAAGATTTCCATGTTTTGCTACAATACAAAAACACTCTTCGTTATTGAAACTAATGTCCATATCTCGGTTCATACAATCTTGGTTTAAGTTAAATATCCTCATAGCCCCTAAAACATTATTATTATGACAGCACTGACGAAACTCAATTTCGTGACTTTGTAACGAGGTTTCCATAAATGATGCAAATGTACTTGTAGGATAAGAACTCATCATTATTAATAATTAATAATTTATTTAATATGTATAATTTTGGGTTGTAGTTTTAAAAATATTAATTTTCATTTTTATTTTTGTTTTAAGTTTATTTTTAATAAAAACAATATAAGTAAAATACACAATAATATATAATTTATAACCAATAACAACAAAAAACATGAACGCAGCCGACAAAATTCAACTTGGTAAAATGATTAACGCCAATAAGGACACATATATTGACCAAACCGAGCTCATTCGCCAAGTTAAGCACAGTGTCATATTTCGCAAAGATATAGCAGCTCTCCAGGCTCTTATGGCCAAGTATCCTGACGAACCAGAAAACGTTGCTATTGAGGCAATTACTGAGTGCTCTTTTTTATGTACATATTACACAGACATTTACAACAAAATTCGTAAAGACGAAATGAATATGCCAAGATTGTTTGTTTGGATTGACTGCTTAGAAGATATTGAAAATGGTATTCACCAAAATGAAGCATCTTTTAAAATTGGTACTATCTTAAGAGAAATCTATGTGGATAGTGCCTTAAGAAAAGCCAATAAAATTAATGCAGCAGGCGAAGAAGTTAACCCCGATGCCAACCAAGAAGAAGTAGCTGTTACAAAAGTAATTAGTTATATTGAATACAAAAACCATCGCAAGACTATTGAGTATAATTTAACTCAATCCAAAATAAAATAAATAATAAAATAAATAAGAAATTATCATTACTGTAAAAATTATTGATAATTATTGTGTAATTTAAATTGTATTTTAAATAAGTTTTTATTGTTTAACGAACGTATTTACCAACACGAACAAAGCTGTCTACTACAAAAATAACAAAGACACCTAAAAACGAATACAAGATAATATCCTCGGTCACACTGTCGGTTTTTATTGACTGTTGCTCCTCCATCAAATGAATTAAATAATTTAACTTTGTTAAAGTTGGGTCATTTGTATTGTCCGAATTTAAAAAAGTTGTACTTGCTGTACCAACACTATTTCCACTATTTCCACTACTTGGTATAGACGAAATTGCAGTTGTATTACTTGGGGGATAGTTTCCCATAAGATTGCGATAATACTGCTTTTGCTCTTGCTCTGACATAAAGTTTTTATCTAAGTTATGTCTGTCAGCTGTTTCGTCAACATTGTAAGTGCCCATTGTACCATTAGGGTCTATTTTGAGATTTGAATTTGAGTTGTTCATTAAAGGCGCATATTTGTTTTCAGAAGCGGTTTTAATGTGTTCTTGACTTGCTGAAATAGGGGGAGCAAGAAGTGGTTTAAAGTCTCCTAGATTATTATCATCATCATCATCATTTTCATTATAACTAGAAAACCCTTCGTTAATATTTTGCGAACTTGTATTATTATGAACAGATTGAACAACTGACTTTACTTTATCAATATCGGGAGCCACAGGTCTACGTTGAGTTTTGTTTCGTTTATCTCCTGAATTCATTTTTCTTTTGCTAATTAAATTTTGGGTGGATGAATCGGGATTTATATTATAATCATTATCCACACTTGCCGCAGAATAAGAAAAAGACATTCTTACTTACTTATGATATTATTTTATTAGCAAAAAATATAAATTATTCTATTTTAATCTTGATTAATATTCTTAATAAATATTAATCACAAAAGAATAACCAAACACAACCAAAGACAATAAAATAAACCCCATATAAAAGTATAGTTTTTTAATAATATTATTTTGTGTGTTAATTGTTATTAAGTTGTTATATTTATTATCAATTAATGTTTTAGTAAAATTATTCCAAAAATCAGCAACTTTGGTCAAATCGTCATGATGATTGCTTATTAACTCGCGATTCACTTTCATCAATGTCTTATAAATATATTCTGTATCACCACATTGCTTTGCCGCCCGCATAATTTTACATGTGTTCATGTCTTTTATTGTTTGTGACTTAGTCACAACAAACCACGTATGATTTTTTAAACAAACGCATAAATCTCCGTCTAATGTCGTAATTTCTGGCTCATTAAATATAACACCCTCGTCAAAATAATTATACGATAACCACTTTACAGTGACCTTCGTAATTAGTTTGTTGTTTTTCAACGTAACATCAAATAAACCAGTTATCATGATTTCCTCATATGGTTTGTTTTTAGGTTGCATAAATTTAATCAAACAATCAAAATCAAACCCATAATTATCTATTGACTCCAGTTCATAGTGCTTTTTTTTAAACTTGTTAATTTCCCTATAACACCACTTAGGTATTTCCAAAGAACGCCTAGACAATAAATCATCATAACATATCTTCTCAATAACATTGTCAAGTATATCATCAATAACATTGTCAATTATATCATCAATGACCTCACAAACAATTATATTGTCTTTTTGATTGTCATCATTAAATAAATTACTGTTTTTGTTAAAAGTCATTTTATTCTTTATATTGTTATTTGCACTAAAAACTTGTATTAAAATTGAGTGAAAATTAAGTGAAAATTATATTTCATTTTTTAAATAAATAGCATAAAGTATTATTTTATTTTCACTAAATACATAAACAAGCATGAGCAACAATGATGATATTAAGCAAATTCAATTTTCCCCTGACCTGTTAAAAATTAAAAAAAAACGACAAACTAAAAAAAAACCTCCAGCAACAAAATTGTCTGCTGGTACCGTAAATACCATTAAAAATAATTTAGTGCAACGAATTCAGTCTCATAAAATAAATGAAATGGGTGGAATTGAAAAACTACACAGTACTCAACATAAAATTGGACAACAAGTTAATCAACAAATTATACCTAAATTACCCACAACTAATCACTTGAATGATGCTATGAGTTATCTCTCCAATATTAAAGGCACAAATCATTTAACCAAAACAATAAAACAATCAACGTTAACAAATCAAAAACAATTAAATAGTGCTTCAAGTATTAATAATTCTCACCAGTTAGACTCTGCTTCGCAAGAACCGGCATATGGAATATTAAAAGGTGGCACTAAACCATTATACCGCAGTTGGGTTAATCAAACATTAAAACATCCACAAACACATACTACTAATAATGATAAACCTTCTGTATTAAAAGTAGTGAGAAAGAGACGAATGACTCTTGGAAAAACAAAACACAATGTTGGAGTTTTAGTTAAAAATGCAAAAACCCGCAAAGATATTATGCAAGCGAAAAACGAAATTCAAAATGCAAAAATCCACGACATCAAGCATGACTTATTTAAAAAAGGCATGATTCGCACTGGGTCACAAGCTCCTGATGATATTTTAAAAAAAATGTACGAATCGTCAATTTTAGCAGGTTATCTTACTAATAATAACAATATTTACCAAAATGCTTTGGATGATATTAAAAATAATTTATAATATTATTAATTGTTCTTGTGTAATTTAACCAATTATTTGTGGTAATAGTAATTTTACTTATTTTCTTAAATAGTACTAAATTACTTAAATTAAATAATATTACTTTACATTAATGATTAATATATCTGAATTTGTTCGTCGTATTATCAAGTACCTTATTGAGGGATTTATGGTGGCAATTGCCGCTTTTGCAATTCCTGAGCGTTCTTTAAATATTGAGGAAATCCTTGCAGTGACTTTAACTGCAACTGCTACATTTGCTATTTTAGATACATATATTCCTAGTATTGGTGCTAGCACCCGTGAAGGTGCTGGGTTTGGTATTGGACTAAATTTGGTTGGTGGTATTTAATTTTAATTATTATTTGTTACAAGTAAAAATAATATAGTAAGATATTAGACGTTATGTCCAGTTTAACCAAGACTAAAAAAACACAAAATAACACCACCACTACGAATAACCCTGTCACTCGTAAACGATGTCCCAATGGTCAAAGGCGAAATAAACAAGGTGACTGTGTAAATTCAAAAGAACCAACTGAAGAAAATCTTGCAAAATTAGACACAATTTCTCCTACTTTAAACGCAGTACCTTTAAACGCAGTACCTTTAAACGCAGTACCTTTAAACGCAGTACCTTTAAACGCAGTACCTTTAAACGCAGTACCTGTTAAAAAAAAACGTTGTCCTACAGGTCAACGGCGAAATAAACAAGGTGAATGTGTAGACAAAAATGAGGATAAAGCATTTAAAAATGTTGAAAATGTTGAAAATGTTAAAGAAATACGTTTAGAATTATCATTAGGCGACATCATTCAAATAAACAACGAAGATACAATGTATTACATTAACTATGTGGATGAGCATCAAATGGACTGTGTTGATATTTCAGATTCATTAATTAAACGTACATTTCGCATTGAAGATGGGCATTTTGTGCCTAATAATGAAATTCGTATCATTACTATCATTTACAAAAATCCTTTGCGTGGATTTGTAAAACAACACCACTTTAATATTCACACCTGGATTGAAATTTATTTTAAAAATGACCCAAATCCTCTCATTGCTGAAATCACAAACATTCAAGAAGACATGATTCAGATTCAAAGACAAGATAAAGATATTTTTTATTTTATTAATTTTAAGTACCAGGGTGTGCCAAAAACATCTAATATTCAAACAATTCGTATATTGCCAGAAGGTCCGCCTCAAAAAAATGAACAAACCATGGAAGTACAAAATGTTTCAACAAATAATAAAATTGTTGTACTGGATACAGATGAAATCATTAACCTTAATTTAGAAGACCAATATCCTATTTTAAACTCAGTATCTTTAGATAACAAGCTTAAACAAATACCAACACAAACCAAAGATTCTTTGGATGAAGATACTGCTGCTAAAGATATGTCTGATAAAATTGTTTTTATGGGAGAGTTTCCAACCGAAATTGAAAAAACTAGTTACAACCGATATGGCATTAATACTCAAGTAAATGATATTTTAGAAAACAAACTAACACAACTTTCAACTACAAAACGAACTGCATTTGAAATTAATAAAATTCATACTCTTATTACTCGATATAAACAACTTAGACAAAAAGTTTCTGTGTTTGATTTATATGGAACTATTTATGACATAGTACAAAAATCCCCTCTTTATAAACCACTGCTTGATTATTTAATTAAATATCAAAACACCTTACTATGGATGTATCCAGTGTCTACTAACATTACTAAAAAATTTACGGACCCCCAAAACACAGACGATGAACTTGAAGATGATTATCAGACAGAAATTAACATAAATAATTATTTACAAAATATTGAAATTTTACAAAAACAGCCCCATCAAAACTTGCAAGAGCTAAACTTATTTTTTACACCATTTGAAAATACCAACCAAGATCATCTCATTAATAACACACTCAGTTCTCTTACTGTTCAAAATAATAATGGCAGTGGAACTGATACATTTTGTTCGTCTGTGCGAAAGTTCATCCTTGGACAAATTATGATTACTAAAGAAAAAAACTCAAAGGTTATTAATTATACCAATATTATGGACAATGATTCCATTGCAACCCATTCTTTAGTTACACTGCCAATTAGCGCCGTAAATTATTCTCGAATTTCTCTACCAGGAACATCTATATTAACTAAAGCAACTCTTGGTCAAAATATGGAACATTGGAATTATCTTTTAACCTTTTTAAATAAAAAAACACAAGCCAAAAACATAAACCAAATTAATTCCACAATTAATTCCACAATTAACACCCAACTACCCAATACACAAACACAACCATCCAAGTATGTTTACAACGTAAATAATTTATTCGAAACTAAAGCCCTCTACTACAAATCAGATGAAATTCAAAATAAAGAAACCAATTGGGACCAATACTTGGAATCAGTAATTCCGTCCAACAAGGTTATTTTAAAAAATTTGTCCAACAATAAACAAAATGCACAAATCTTAAATATACCATACAAGTTGTCAATGATGGACATGGTACAAACCTTGGAACCATTTATGATTTACCCTGATAATGTTAATTATACTTTTATGTATTACAAAAATTCAAAATTAAAAAATAATACAGTTCAAAATGTTGTTGAAAATCAAATTCATCAGTACATGTATCTTGTACAAAAAGGTCAAAAATATTTTAATGATTACCAAATCCTTTTACAAAGTGTCAGTAAAAATATAAATAACAAACATTTTATAGCGGGTATTCGTGCAATTGAAAAATATAGTAAAAACTTAAAAACTGATTATTATGTGAATGAAAGTTTAAAAATGGTCAATCAAAACAAATATTTACTTTTTTCCGAAAACGTCAAACATATTATGCTTGATATGAACAATAAAATACTGCTGAAATCTGAAACCGTGCGTCTTAACCAGTTAAAAAAAGAAAATCCATGTACCATAAAACATTTTTCGTCTGTGAAAGAAATGAACCAAAATACTGATGGTGGAGTAAAACCAAAACCAAAACCAAAACCAAAAGATAAAGATAAAGATAAAGATAATAACCCTAGTAATGCAGCCCAAGTTATTGACTCTAATTTACTGGTTGAAAACTTAGATTTACTAAATAAAAATGCCAAAGATAATAACCCAATAATTGCCAATCCAGTTGATATTGACCAAATCAATGATGAAATTTCCAATTTTTATACTTTAAAATCCGCTAATGCATCCAAATGCACCAAGTGTAATCAAAACGTTGGAATGATTTTTACAGTGACTAACGACCTAAAAAAGAATACCAGAACATTTCGAATTCAATGTGGTAATAAAGAAAACAAAGGTAAAGCATCATCTTGTTCCGATACGGTTATCAAAACGGATTACATGTACTATACAGAAAGCATGATGGCCGAGTTGCGTCTAAACATTAAAACCATACAAACCAATATTATAATCTTAAAAAATAATGCCCTATTTGGATATGAAACTGCAGACCAAGTTCATGCCTTGTTTGTGCCTTTAAAGAGCAAACTACTTCAGTACATGAGTCAATACATTAATATATTAGAATATATCATGTTCAATTGTGGTGACAGTTCAAATGCCGAAATTGAAAATATTCGCAAAGACTTAAATAAATATGTTTCCCTTTTAGATAAAGAAACTCAGTCAGACCGAATTATTTCCAACTATGTTGAACATATTCATCCTTTAGCTGAAAAAATACGTAAGCAATCATATCGTATTAATTATTTAGATAAAATAGTCGGATCATTTGAACAAACGTCTTATCACCTAATTCAACAGCCATGTTCTAGAAACATTTACGAATATAACATTAATCCAAGTCCCAACCAAATGTCGTTTGTTCACAAACCTAAAAAACTAAACGAAATTACTAATGAAAACACAGACA
>Ga0222670_1000200_pt1 | contig 27937 bp, 29 predicted proteins | sample AntAcemetagen732_FD_181148 | JGI IMG/M metagenome (GOLD analysis project Ga0222670, IMG submission 181148) | Saline water microbial communities from Ace Lake, Antarctica - #732 | ecosystem: Environmental > Aquatic > Non-marine Saline and Alkaline > Saline | place: Antarctica: Ace Lake... | reverse complement strand
ATCCGTAATTGTGCACCAATGACAAGGGTAGTGATTACTGGTTATGGATTTGGTGGGGCGATTGCGAATGTGGCAGCATTGGACCTTGCGAACCGGAATCGGTTTGACCCATACCACGCCGATATCGCGATGTGTCTTCTTACCTTTGGGTCTCCCTTGTGGTTCGCAAACAAGACATTTCATGTCTCACTGCGCCGGTTAGTTCCGAAGCACACCGCGTATTCTCGTGCGTGGGACCCTGTTCCAAGGATGAAATCTACAAGCAAGGAGTATTCACTCCCCCAGATTGCAACTACGTGGATTCACGACCGTAACAACACGTCAACACAAACACCCGAGCGTGAAACGTACGAAACGCATTCGGTTGCCCCACCCGCTAGGGTTTCGTGTGGATTCTGGCCACTGTGTTGTGGATGTGGCCCACGGGACAATCTAGATGACCATTGTATCGATAAAATTATGTGTCATTTACTCTGAATTACGAGACCTTAATACGATATCAAAAAACTGAATCATAATCGACAGGGCGGTTTTATGAATTCCTAAATGGGTTTCGTGTATCACAGAGTCTTTGCATTCTGGTACAAATGTAGGCCGAGTATAACTATATGTGTTTATAGGGGTGTATACTACATCATTATCTGCACAATGGCGAGTAAGCCCATCCACATTTAGCGTATATTTGTTACCTGGTAGTAGAAATCGTGACAATACCTTTTTCATTCCCTTCCGCGTAATGTAATATGCTCCCGTAGACCATCTTTCAGGATTCCATTTTGAAAACATAACATCCATTTGAAGCATACCAACGAGTTCTCTTGAATTTGAACATACAAATGTAACACAATCAGCATCATCTGGAAGCCGTTTTATAATTGTTTCAAGTGGTTGAATCCATGTATGCTGATATGTGGTGTGACTATCATCTTCAAGGATTAATGCCCCACTAACTCCAGCTTGATATGCAGTGTGGATTGCCTTAATGTGCGATAAACTACATGCAAACTCATATGATGATGAACTAGATTCTTTGGGAAGTACGATATTCTGATATCTTTCCAAATGTTTACCATCATATGCATCAATGCGTGTCGCGTGCGGATACATCTTTTGCATAGTTGCGTTTCGTTCCTTTGAACGTTCTAAATTAATATAGTATGTTGGGATATCTACTGATATATACCGGGTTGACAAGATTACTTCTTTGCGTTTAAACGATAACTTATTACGTATATGATTTGTTAATGTGGTATACATTTGTTGTATATGTTTGTGTGCCCCTTTGGTATATATGCTTGCTCCCTGATATGTATCGGGATGTTTCACAATATTCTGTATTTGTTTTTTGAGAATATCTAGATGATTAATATCCGCAAAACAATAACAGTTTGTATTTAAAATTTCAGGCTCCGGAATTGAACCCGCCCAGTAAATTGGGATACACCCAGCCTCAAGTGCCTGGAAAATCTTTTCGGTATGGTACCCCTCAAATTTGGAGTTTTCGGGACATATATTATATAAAGTATCTCGTATATACAAATGTTTTGCCTCATTTCCATCACTGATACGTGGTGTATTGTTAAATAATTGACTTGGACACCATACTTTTATATGTTTTGATAGTTCGTTGTATAATATAGTTCGTTGACCTCCAAAATCGTGTCTTGCAACAAGAGATGCATCCTGTTTTGTTACAGATGAAATAGAGAGTTCGCGTCTTTTTTCAATATGTGTTAGGATATTATCATTTGTATCATACGAATAATATGGATAATATAGCATCCATAGTGGAAAACGAATTTGATTCTTTGAAATATCTGTATTTTTGAATCCAATACTCATATCAAATATGGTTTGGATGAGTTTATCATTATTATATGGGGGGTATATGTCCAAGTTTTCACCATAGAAGAATATTTTTAGTTTTGCTCGGAGTGACTGTGGGGTTTGGATTGGTCCCATACACGAACATATTAATATATCAGGATATTCCGTTGGTTTAACAATACGAGTGTCTTTATCAAATATCTGTTTAAAATATTTTGTAAACCAATATTCTTCGGGCGGTGATTTCCACATGTTTACATATGAAATTGTAAGCATCTCTAGTGTATTATATAGTGGTGTATCGTTCAATCAAACGCAGTTTATGATGGATAATATGGTATTGGATAAATACAAACGGATATAGAGTAGATGGCAACCGTATATCGCGAAGGACAGTGCCTTGATCGACGCCCGGGTTCTTACGTGCGCAAGAATACCTATTTTTCCCAGCTGGATTCTATCCGAGAGACTCGCTTGTGTCCCGCCGAGCTGGTAGACGGCGATACGAGCAACCGGACGGGAAACTATGACAAAGCCAGTCGGTCGTGCCCGTGTAATCGTGTACCGTTTCGGTCATATGCGGAGATGATACGGTGTACCAACAAAAACCGGGGACCGTGTGATAAATGCGCGTGAAAATGGTACGATTGGTGTTTTTAGTAGGAATGTATTTTCTGATATTTTGATTACTCTTCCGCGACCACTGGTCGCAGGGGAGTACGCCCCCAAGATTCATATTCGGAGAACTTTTGCGCGGTCTTGTGAACTGCTTTCTGTAGACGAGTATATGTCTTTTTAGACGTAACAACTCCGCCCCACTTTTGGGCTGGCTTGAATCGGACAAGGATGCCTTCTGAACACGCAATCACGTATTTCACCTGTGGAGCATCGTCCTCCAGTTCGACTTCTGCTGCGATATCAATCACGGATGCCCACGTCTGGGCGTCAGATTCTGCTTCTTGTGGCGATGACGGAATGGTCACGTTTCCCACCAGGACCATATTCCATCCGGTGATGCCCATCAGCACACGGAGGATATCACGGTTTCTGCGCGATGATACCGCGATTTGTGGGCCAACGCCGCCCATAGCAACATCACAGATCATCCGAATCGCCCTGGAGTGAACATCTGGCTTTCCGTTGTAGCGCTTGATAAGGGCTGCGGGTGTGTAGTTTGGCATTGTATGCTGCCGAGTGTCTTCCCACGTCTGGTTCGGGGCTGGGTCCTCAATTCAGGGGCACGTGGGTGCCGCGGTTTTAGATTCTCACCTTCTTCGCGATGGATTTCCACGCCGACCGTTTCTTACTGGTTGCCTTCTTAAGATACGCATAACTCCGCGAGTACGCGTATATTTTTCCAAGACGAGGTTCGTGGTCCATAAGGAACGAGTAGTATAACGCATCCCACACATCATCCCATGGCACACCCGCATCATCCTTCTCGTCATCGGCAGATGACCCAGATTTTGGGAGTGTATTCCCAGACATCCGCTTCAGGTACGCTGAGGCACTCACATACGGCCTTCGCATCATCATCCCACCGTCTGCGAACTGACCCATTCCCATTACGTTTGGAACCATAACCCATTCGTACGCATCAATGCTCACTACAGACCAGAACCAGTCCATCACATCCAGTGGACGAATCCGCATCAGGAGGAACCACTGGGAGAACACCATAAGGCGCACGATGTGGTGAGCATAGGCCCTCTTGGTCGCATCCCGGAACATCGTATCCAGCCAGCCTATCCCGGTGGACGGGGGTGTCTCGCCTCGGAACCATCCCTTCCCCAGGCGCTTCCGATGGCCGAGGTAGTTGCTACCCAGCATTGTGTCTCTCTCCTCGCGGTATACCATCCGCGTGTATGACCGCCAACCGATAACCTGGCGAACAAACCCCTCAAGGCTCGCCAGGTGTTTTTGCGCGCGTTTCCCGGAAACTTCCCGAACCGCCCCGATGACGTCATCGGGTGTGAGCAGGCCGTTGTTGAGGGACGATGACAGCACCGAATGATACCCATACGGGACCGCCTCGTGGCGGAATGCGTCTTCGTAGGGGCCAAACTCGGGGAGCATCTCTTTGAAAAACGAGCGGAGTCTCTGCTGTGCTTCTTTCCGGGTGAGCGGATACTGACTGACTCGTGCGTGCGTTCCTGCTGGGTCGTCGTAATCCAACACGCCAGGATTGGAATGATACCTTGATTTTATGAACAGCAAGACACGGGTTACTTCCTTCATTCGGGATGGAGCTGGTTTCCGAGACCCAGCCAGTGATACGAGTGTTGTAGGGTTGTCCTTTAGAGACCCTGGGAAGGGCTTCCTGTTCTCGGTATCATAGGTCCACTTTCCACCCAGTGGTGTCTTCTTATCCTTATTCATTAGTAGTTCCAACCGAACACGGTTCCACTTGTAGAACGCGTCGTGGTTGTATCCTTTCACGGACCGTGACCCATCTGGTGTCTTGCGTGTCGTCGGTGGGTGTTCTTTTAAGAAACTGTCAAGGTCATCGTGGGTCTCGGCAAACGCCGGAGTATCTTCCAAGATAAGACGGAGTCCCTGTTTCTTACAGATGCGCTTGATGCTTTGACACAGGGGCAGATCAATCGGGTCAAACATCCGGATACTCCGACATCCATGTTTCTTCAGATGACGACACGCGGTGCTGAATGGTCCACGAGGGAAGTCTCCTATCCAGCAACGGCGATAGCCGTGTTCGGAAGCATACATATTCGCAGAGAGAAACCTGTGCGCGAGGGTGAGTTTGTTGAACGGCTTTTCGTCGGTCAACCACATATGGTCTGCAACAACCACGCGGCTGGCTGGCTCAGGTATCCGGCTTCGGGGGAAGAGCTGGTGTGTCAGGAGGATTCGCCCCTCTTTGTCTGGGCGGGAGGATTCTCGCTTCCGACGGGTGGTTGCGTGTTTGCGCTGGCTTCTACCTTGGTCCGTTCGGGCGCGCCTTGTTCTTGGTTGCCCCATCTGCCAGAGCACAGGGTGAAAATACGTGCGTGTCGTGTTGGTGGTGCACACATAGGGGCTAGACTGAGGTGGTCGCCCTCACTTCCTCGCACACGAACGCAACCCACCGCAGGATTGAGTGAGCAACATCCGGGTCATGGTCTGGGACCATTCCCACCGGGGAATCCGTACAGGTTACCATCTCGGGATTCGCAACGGGGTAGCCGATGACCTCCACGCCAAAGGTGTACATCCCGGCAAGGTCACCGTGCGTGTACAGCCCCATCAGCTCACGGCGAGCATTGTGCTTAACGGCCTGCCGGACGACGGAGATTGCGTAGGCAAACGCCTGTGGTGCTTCCGTGCGCAGGGCTTCGGTTGCTTCTGCAATCGGAGTGTTTGATGCCATAAATAGCCTACGGAGATTCCGTACCGCGAGAACCGCCTTCTCTGCGCGAGTCATATGGTCTGGGTCCTCGCTCATCCGTGCTTCATCCCGTGTGCGGATCAACAGTTGGATCACGGCCGGAAGCACACCTGCCGTCACATATTCGCGGAAGATCCCTACATCTTCGACTTCACAAGAGATCATCGCGAATGCCTCTTGTGGGATTCCCTCTTCGGGGTGAACCGGAGTAACCATGGGGGAGATAACCCCAACTGGATTGTGTCCACCATAGAGAAGCAGCGAGCGACAGCTCAACTCCGCGGGGCCGCCGTGATTCTGTGAGAGCCAGGCGCGCGTTCGGGGAGCATACTGCATCAGACCCGCAAAGGTGGTATCCATGTCTTTGTGAGTGGGCTGGGTAGACCACATTGTATGTATCGGGGTGATGGTTGTCTAATCCCTTCCAGATGAAAAACAAGGGCCGTCAATTCGGGATGGGTGTGCTGTCAGATACTCACACGAGAAGGTTTGAACGGCACATAGGACAGCGCGGTGTCCTTTCCGACCTCAGGATGCCTTCTACGGAATACTCTAGCAGTTTGTTCCCACAGCACCGCATCTTATACACGGTATCACCAGGCTTGAAGGGCTCAAGGGTCACCGGGTCAACATCTTCCGGGTCGACCGGGCTGGAGATCTCAATCGGTTCGGCATTGATAACATCCCGGTTGATGCGATGGTGGTCTGCCACTGGTGGTGCTGGGGGTACCCAAGCAGAATGAATGACCTGGCCATACACAGACGAGGTCCACGCAGAATATTCGTTGATGTTGTCAAAGATTCTCGTAGCAATGGAGTCCAATGCCGCAAGAAGCAGACCAACCCGATACCGAGTGACCCCAACCGAAGAAGGCGTCCACCCGGGGCGGTTTACGATGTGGCGGGATGTAATATCGCCAGATGTCCACATAGACGGGATTGCGAGCGCGGCATGACGCGTCAATGCTTCCAGGTCGCTCTGGTTCCACCGCGTGCCGGCGCGGGAGGCTCGTCCAATAAATGCCTTGCGGTCATCCAGTGAGTACGCGTGCGTTTCCTCCGTAAACAAATCAGGCCACAGCTCCAGGAGAGTGTGTCCCTCTGCGTGAACATCCTCCTGGTCCCAAGAAAGGAACAGTGGTGTCTTGCTGATACAGCGGGTCTCCTGGAGAGCACGAAGGGTCTGCTCGGTCTGTTCCTTCTTGAAGAGAGTGGTCTTTGTCTCGCGGAGATTCGTTGCCAGCCGCTCTGCCAGGGTTTCGGACATAGCTGCTTGGGTTGATGTCTGGATATCCGCCCTTGAAATCGCAACCACGGTATGTGACGCTTCAAAGCGCAGGGTAGCAATCAGGTCTCGGTATCTCTCTACGGCAATGGTACCTCTGGTAATCAGGACATCAACAATACTCTCCCACCGTGTAAACAGATACTGAAAGACATCGCGATGATTGTGTGTGATTCCTGAGGTTTTAAGGTGCTGTAGGAAGGATACGTCTGACCAAGAAAGATACATAGATTCCGGGGGGGGGGCGATGTTGGCCATCTGCTGCACCATCCACTGTTCGTGGGGGGACATATGAATCGGAACTGGTACGGAGACAGAAGGATTCATAATGTGCATATCCAGTGCTTCGCGAATCGTGCTGCTTGGGGTTCTTGCCATTGCTGCTGCCATTGTGGTGTATCTCTTCAGCCGTCCTGCGTAGGCGTGCCCTCAATTGTGGAACCCATAGCACACCCCGATCCCGATAACTATCGCGATAACGACCGGAACGAGACACGTGGTTTCAACGATGGGCAAATGAAACCCACACCACCATCTCTGATACATAGAGACGTTAAAGTCAGAGTCTTCGGGTTCAATAGAGAAATACCCTAACTTCCTTGGATCGCTTGATTCGGCGAGCGGTGAATCAGGAATCCGTATCGCCAAAATCGGTCTGTTCGGAGTGGATTTACCAGAGGAATCTGACATACTTCTCTGGGTTCGTTTTATTCCTTGATTTCCTCGTCTTCTCACGGATGTTCAATTGAACATCTATATCTACGATTTTGAGCAGGACACATACACCACAACCCATGTCAGCAGATGATGACCTGTCGCCAGACCAGGCCCGTGCCCTCGGAATGGTTCTTTCAGGAATCCACGTTCTGATTACCGGACCGGGGGGTACCGGCAAGACGTATCTTATCCATCGGATTGTACAGCGCCTTCTTCAAAACGGCCGCCAACCAGCGGTTGTGGCTCTTACGGGCGCCGCCGCGGCGCTGATGACAGACATCGGCGCGCGCACGCTCCATTCGTGGGGGGGCATCCTGGCACGCGACGAAATCTCCGCTGAAGACAAGGCGAAGAGGGTCCTTCGTAAACGAGACATTCGGGACCGCTGGCGTGAGACTGACGTTCTCATCGTAGACGAGGTATCGATGATGTCACCGAGACTCTCTACAGACCTTGACGTAATCGCGAGGCACGTTCGGGGTTCACAGAGGGGATACAAGGAACGCCAGACGCAGCCATTTGGGGGTCTTCAGGTGGTGTTTGTCGGAGATTTCTTCCAGCTGCCACCGGTTGTTCCGAGGGGGTCTGAAAAGACGTTTCTCTTTGAGACGACACCCGCCGAACGCTCCCGAGGGTACCTCCCACCGTTCAGCCGTGTTATCAGGAGCAAGAAGCAGGTGGTTGTTCTCCGGAAGAACTTCCGCCAAGCAGACGACGTGTCCTATCTTGCGATGCTAGACCGCGCGCGGTATGGGAGTATTACCGATGATGACGCGGCGATGCTCCGGAAGCGCCTTATCGCGAACCTGGTTCGGCTGGGTGAGAATCCGAGGGAGATGGTCGTAAAACCGACGTGGCTGCTCCCAACCCGCCGCCAGGTAGAAGACGTGAACCGCCGCGAGATGGCAAAACTAGACCCCGGGTCTGAGATGGAATACCATCCGACCACGATGCGGAAGAGAGTGATGGTCGTTCGCAATAATAACCGCGTCGAAGATGAATGCGGGGGGCCTGAAACGATTGCGTTGTGGGAGGAAATCAGCGGTGAGCCGCGGGATTATCTAGACCCAGATGAAGACGACGACCCGTTTGTAAACCCCAGCAGGATTACTGAAAAAACCGCGGTGGAAGAGGCAGACAAGACGGGTCAGTATGATCCAGAGCTCCGGCTCCGGCTGGGTGCGCAGGTGATGATTACCGCGAACCTAGACCTGGCAAAGGGTATTGTGAACGGAACACGTGGTGTGATTGAGGAAATCACGAAAGACAGCGCGGTCGTCAGGCTCCGCAACGGGAAGCGCATCACGGTGAAACCACGCGTGTTTGAAACGGCTCACTCGCGCATCGGGCGACAGCAGCTGCCGCTCGTGCCGGCGTGGGCGGTTACGATCCACAAATCCCAGGGTCAGACCCTGGATTGTGCGGAGATTGACCTCGGAGAGAGGGTGTTCGCGGATGGACAGGCGTATGTGGCGCTGAGCCGCGTAAAGAGCCTAGATGGTCTATTTCTTAGAACGTTTCGCCGGACGGCGATTCGTGCGGCGCCTGCGGTTACCGCGTTTGCCTCTGCGGTGGGTGACCGGCTTCCTCCTGCGGCGACGGGTTGATTTGGAGTTCTTCTTGTGTTTTATTGTCTTGTGTTTTCTTGCGGTATGTCTTCCCTCTGCTCCTGGGGCTGCGCGAGCAGAGCGTTTTGTGGATGTTTCTTTCTCAAGATGCTGTAGTATTTGCTCCCGGATATCTTCTTTCAAATCTTCTGCCCATGGATATTTCACGATAATCTCATCAATAAACCCATCCATTTCATCATCCTTACCACCGAAATCGTTTATATCTTCCAATAACTCCCGGAATCCACCAACACTTTTAGTTCTAGTAACGGTTACAACTGCACCCGGCCCTGCCTCCACAAAGGCAGGTAGTGGAGGGGGTGTTACACCTCTTTTTATGAAATATCTGGTTATTTTTTTAACACGATTGAGCTGTACAATATCGCGCATATCCATTTCGGCTACCACGGATCGAGTCTGTGGGCGCGTTAAAATGTCTCCGTATAACAAACGGGACCCAATACTAAGAAAACTTCTACCTGCTTCTACGACTCCAGTTGCGGTAGCCGATGCTGAATCACTTGCAATACCACTTGTAACAGCCCATGCATCAGCAAACTTACCAATTATTCCAGGAAGGCCCATCTCGATATACGTCTCAATCTCCCCGGTAGGAACCCCCATTGATTCAAGCCGACTTATTAACGTAACAATACACCCCTGAAGTGCGTGTATCTCATTGAGATGGTCTTGTGCAAGAGTGTCGCCAGTAGCAGCCTTCTTTCTTAGTTGTATGGTTATTGGTTGCACAAGAACCCATAGGTAGATTGCCTGCCGAAGGTCTATTATCATTTGCCGAATGTCAGCGCCCGCCATACGTGGTATAGTTGGTAAACTTAGTGATGTTATTTTAGTGTGTAGGGCTTCTAAAGTTGGGAGGGATTCTAAGGCACCTTGGAACTTTAATTTAAGATAAGCCATAACCTCTGATGCCTTCAGTTTCTCATATTGCGCAGCAACCGTAGTGTTAACCGTTCTACTAACTGTTCCGACAATACCAGCAATATTTGTTAACATCTCTTTCCGAGTTGCCCGTATGGCAGGGTCTTTCGTCATATATTCAACAATTGGTACGAGTACACTTTTAATAAATACCCCTCCAAGCAAAGACGACATGTACGATAATACGACAAACTCGGGAGTAAATATGGTAGGGACACTCGTCATCCATGTAAACGTTGATTGTATTGCGGTATGTACTGCCTCTAGTACACCAGGTATAGAAACCATCCCATATATTAATGCAAGAGCCTGGCGCATCCCTTGTGTGACCACCACAGATACTCCGAGGATAATGAAACTCTTTGTACGTGTTTCGTCGTCAACTTCTTCTAAAAATTTTGAAAGTTCTTTTAAGGGTTCTCCTGGTGACCTACCCACAACTGCCGCGGGTGCGGCCGACGAAGCAGATGCGGCAGCCCCATGGTCTGATTCCGAACCTGATTCCGAACCTGATTCCGAACCTGATTCCAAACCTGATTCCGGGCCTTCTCTTCCTCTCTTAGTTGACCTAGATGCTCTAGATGACCTAGATGCTGCTGCCATTACTCTCTATTAACTAAACAGATGAAACCAGTACACCTCCTGATCCTGGTCACAACCGCGGTTATCGCGTCCGTTATCACGCGCTCTACGATACACGCAACCGGACTGGTCACGACAAAAGAGCCCTTCGCGTCCATCCCCGGGGTACCCGACATCCTGAATCACCTGTCCGTTGACGGCTCAAACGTGGACCGTGACGATTCAGATTACACAAAGCGCGTGGTGATGCCGGCGTTCGTGGTTTCGGGTCTCAAGAACGGGCTCACGGTCAAGAAGATGGTCGGTGTCCACAATATGAAACTCAACCGCAACGGCCTTCGCATCACAAACGGACCAGACGCGATATCCAGTCCCTGCTGGGGCGTGGACTACGCCGCCGGCAACTCCCTTCTTCTTCGTCATTATCCGAAAGGATTCCACCCCCCAGAGTTTTCCAACACCCAGCAGTACAAGGATTACTACGGTCGGTGGAACTGGTTCCTCCGCATCTTTCCCAGTACTCAGACACGCTACAGTTATCCACCCATCTTTTAGATGAACACGCAGCTCTTGATACTCTTAGCAGCGATAGCGGCGGTGATCGCGATAACGGTAAACTCGCTAACCCCTTCGGTCGCGGAAGGATTCCAGACAGAGACCCCAATGGAAAAGGCAAAGTCGTTATTGTCGTACATGGAGTTTGAGGGGACAGGTGACCAGATGATACTCAGGCTTACCACGCCAGGGGGGCTGCGAGTAGAAAACGGGGGTATCACGGTCACAAACACCGATGACAGCACGACGTTCGCAGGTAAGGCGGGTGGTATCCTCCTGAACCAGGCAGAGATTACTAAACCCCTGATGTCGCTCCCCCAGGGAAGCCAGTCCGTCGCGACGACGTGGTCTCTCGCACCAGATACCAACGGGGCTCTGTCTGCGTCGGTCACGGACTGGAATCCGGTTGCAAAGGATGGGGGGTATGTTCCCATCCTTGGTCTCCAGAGAACCCAGACAAACGGGACGTACGTTGTACCGTCTATGTAGTAGATGAAGACGAAAGAACTCATTGGGTCTGTTGTGTTTGTTGCTGTGGTGGCATCCCTGGTTACCATCGTGGTTGCCTTTTTATTCCCGGGTGAGATTGCGTGGATCGAGAAGGACATCGAGGGGTTCTCGGCCGATACACCCCAGTTACCACAGTTGTTCACACCAGAAGAACAGGCAAAGCTCAAACTCTTGCGCGATAAAACACTGTTCGTATCTGACGCTAACGGGGTTCGTGTAAATATGCCCGTCTGGGTTGAACGGGAACTTCGTGTCACCAACGCAAGCCCCACAGACGGGGCGGTCCGTCTCCAGCGAACCGACGGTACATCCGCTGCCCTGTCTGTCGCCACCAACCCGGTTGCAGACTCGGGAACCTTCCCAGCATACAACCAGGGATACTATATGCTTTCTGACGCAAGGGACCTCCTTATCAAGAATGGTGACGGAACAACGCACCGGGTGCAGCCATATACCATCGGGTACGCTCCGGATTCCCCGAACGCATACCTTGCTGCGTACCCGACCGACCCCCAGACCGGAAAGACGCACGACACCCAGTATACCAACCGACAGGATGCGTACCGCGAGTGTACCCGCATCGTAAGCACAGGTGGTGTGTGTGGTGGTATCACAAAGAACACCGAGAACGGGGTATACTACACGCTCCGAGTAGGGGCGGGTGGTCTTAAACAGAGTCCCTATGGAGAGATAAGTACTCCCCGAGCTTGAAGTTGGAATGTTGATTACGCGCACGATAGACCCAGCAGACCTTGATATTATCACAGAGTGGTGGTACCAAGAGTGGAAGAGTGAATACACGACGTACGGATACGACACGATTCAAAAGGTTCGGGAAGATATACATCAGCGAATCCGTGATTCCCGGATGACGGTGTTTGTGGCAAGAGAGGGCTCTCTTATTATGTCGGTTGCCGCGCTCATCATACAGCGAGACCCGGCGATCCCATATGCACACACGTGGCTTTCAAACGTGTACACGCGCCCCGAATACAGAGGAGAGGGGTATGGTACCCAGGTGGTGCGCGAATTGGTCTCGTTTGCTATTGGGTTGGCACACGAGACTCTGCTGTTTCTAAGATGCGAAGGCGCGCTTGTAGGGTGGTATACCGAGTTGGGATTCCACAAACACAGTCAATCGGGTGATGTAGTTACGATGCGCATACCACTGGGTATGGTATCATCGTTGCACGGGACTATCTTGTGACAGAGCACATGGCCTTAAATCTTTTGTCTAATGAAACAAAAAATCTAAGAACATCCGTGTGCCGATTGATTCTTGCTCTGTGAAACGCGCGACATCTCTCATGGTAGATATCGATGTGCCCAAGTGAATAGAGCCATTTTACGACCGCCAGGTGACCACCGGAGCACGCGAGATAAAATGCCTCGTCATAACACGGTGCTCTTGCGGACATATGATGGTTATGAAGCCACGATACGATGCGAAGATTTCCACTGTGACACGCGATCTCAAACGGAAACCCGTTCAGAGCATACTTCCTTTGTATATTTCTGCTCATCGTGGAATATATCTGAATCACTTTTTCAAAGTCTCCAGATCTACATGCTTCACTGAACATATCAATCTTGATGTTATCCTCTCTCGTCATCGCGGGCGGGAGCATCATATCATACCTGCCCTTTTAGGATTAAGACTGTTCATCAGACGGAAAGCCGGTAAGCGCAAGAATTTCGTCGGCAAGCCGACAGGGTTTTCCAAGGAGGCTACGGAGCAGTTCCAATAGCGCATCGTCTATAACCTTGCGTCGTACCCCATCATCCGTTTCATTATCTATAGCCAAACAGTACTTTTCTCTAAAATGGTCAAAGAGGGTACCGATGCGAACATTCTGCTGGTTCTCCTCGTTGGTGTTCTTCCCGTCTACGTCATTAGAAACATGGTCGGTGCAACACGTAATCCAGTCAGCGAAGAGAGTTTCAGGGAGTTCGCGCAGGTTCTGATAAACACGGCGCAATCGCTTGAAACTCTCAAAGTCTCGTATGTTGTCAATCGTGTCCGGGCCTATATTCTCCGTTGAAATCAGACGAAAACTATTCCCATGCGACCCCAGGGGCGACTCGTTTGTATCTCTTCGGGATACTAGCCGTCTGTTCGCGGCCATCTTAAAACTGTATATCTATTACAAGGATTAGGAATCCTACCCGGTAGATATAAAATAGAATAAAACAAACGAGCACTCAGATGCGGTGCTGGATGTCAAAGCGAGAGCGCACCATCGTCTCGAGCTCGGCGAACGAGTTGTACGTCTTGACCGACTCAAACGGAAGGCGGTTGATGAACTCCACGCGGTCCTTCTCGACCTGCTCGCGCTGGTCCTTGGGTGTTGACTCAAGAACCTGCTTGTGGAGGTTGTGTGAGGGGATCGCGACGTAGAGTGCGTCATTCTTGAACTTCTTGTGGGACCACGCAAAGTCAGATGTCAGGATGATAATGCGGAGTGACGGCTCCTTCTTGCTCTCCTCACGAACAAACGCGAGGGCCTTGTCGGCGGCCATGCTGTACAGGATGTGGTAGAGTCCGGTGTCCTGGTCGTCATTTGCCTTCTGGATCTTTTCGAGGAGGTCCTTGTCGTTGACCGTCTTGATGAACTCGTCGAGGTCAATCAGGAGGATGTTCTTGTTTGATACGAGAGACTTGGAAAGGGTTGACTTACCCGAGCGCGACGGCAGGCAGACAACATTCTTCCGGATACGGGTGGCATCACGCATACGTCCGAAGCAACCAGACCCGATGTAATACGCAAGTGGTAAGAGCGATGCTCCGGCACTAACAGCAGCAGATGTTCCAAGGGCTTCCATATGTACTATACCATTCGCGGTATTTTTTAGAGTTTCTCGCAGAAATCTATAAAAAACAGGGCCATTACAACGCACCAAACTCAAACGCGGTGCTGTACGTCGAACAGGCTGCGGAGCATATCTTCCAACTCGGCAAACGAGTTGAACGTCTTGGCGGCCTCGTACGGAAGGCGGCTAATGAACTCCACGCGCTGCGTGTCTAGCTTGTCGTGCTGCTCCTTCGGGGATGAGGCAACGAGCGTGGTGTGGAGCGTGCGCGAGGGGATTGCAACAAAAAGTCGGTGGGCGGGGAATGACCGCTGCGACCACTCATAGTCCGATGTGAGGTAGATCGTCTGCATCTTCTTATCCTTCGCAAGCTCACGGCGAACAAACCCAAGGGCCTTGGATGCGGCCATGCTGTACAGGATGTGTGCCAGCCCGTTATTCTCGTCCTTCTCAGCCGCGGCGAGTCGGTCAAGGAGTTCCTTGTCGTTGACATCACGGATGAACGAGTCAAGCTCGATAATGATGACGTCCTTGTTGGACACGAGCTTCTTGGAGAGCTCTACCTTTCCGGTGCACGGCGGCACGCACACGACGAACTCGTTGCGCTCAACAGGCGCAGGTGCGAAGGGATTCCACGATTTCTTGGGCGCTTCACCCATTGGTTTCCAATGAACTGCGGCGGCCATCGTAATATTCTATACAACCATTCATATTTTCGGTTTATCGAGCCAAATCAAACGAACCTTCAACAGTCTTCGCCCTTGAAAAAGGAGAGTTTGTGCGCGATATAATCCCACGGTGTGAGCGCACAGAAGTTGACGCACCCGGAATTCCACGATTTAGAATCGTCCAGGATTTTCTGGACGATATCTTCGTTGATTTCTCTTGGGTACTTGTTCTTGGCGTACCGAAGAGATTCGTGGAGAGACATCTGTGCTTGCGTGTGTGGAAGCGTGGTTGTTACAGATTCTCCGGGTGAGTACGTTCGGAGTACGTCTTCCACACGACCGGTGCCAATATGACCCTTTACAACTGCCTGTTGCTCCGAGTCGCCAAACTCTTCGCGCGCGGTTGCGATGGATGCCTCCAGTTCTTCCCGTATGGCTGGTGTCGCGTCACCCGGGAGGATAACATACGATTCACCGAGGACGATTGTCTTATCCTTGGGTAATGTCCGTATTGCCCGCTTGACGCTCTCAAACACGTGGTCGTCCCCGACGATGAATGCTCTTGGAAACGCCTTTCTCAAACTCGTGATGAGCCTCGTTAGGCGCTCCGTGTTCTTCTCGTAATCAATGAATACCATCTCGGGTACAAAACGATGTTTGCGTGAGACCTGTATGATTTTAGATGCGTCTCCTCTTACCATAACGACCTTGTTGGAGGAGGTCGCCATGCTACCAGCAGCAGATGCCATTGCCGCCGGTAAACCGAGGCCCGTGAGCGCAGTAGATACGTTCGCGGCAAACGTCTCAAACCGGGGATGATTGAAAAAGAAGTTATCTTCCACACCGATGCGGTTCTTCTTGTAATCAATCATCGGGGCGGCCTTGAACTTGTCAAACGCGTAGATGGTCGTATCGCGTGATTCACCCAGCATCGTGCGTGTGCTGAGACCATACCACGAACCAAGCTCGCAGATGATTCTGGGTCGGATGGCCCGGATCGTACCCACCAGCGCGGCGTGGGTATCCAGCGACATCCAGCCGTGTTCAATCGTGGGTACGTGTATTGTTGTATCTGGGAATACCTGTGTAAGATGTGTGCTGCTGCTCGGAGAGGATGCGGGTCGCGGGGTGACGGAACCAGCTGGACCAGGGGGTCTCTGGATGTGCGCACCAATCGTCGCGGCAGCATCATTGAGGACCGCCCGGAGTGTCTCCATTGGGGATTTCATAGATGAATAACCATCCCCACACTGGATGAGTTGTAATGGCGTGCATACGAGGATTTCGGCATCCACTACGAGGGGATATGTTGGTATGAACGGATCAAGGAGAACATCTGGTTCGTCTGTCTCTGGTGATTTGCTCTCTGTGGCCCCGCCGGCAGTCTCAAACGGACGACGCGCATCAAGCACAATCAAATCGGGAACATCACCTCTGTGCGTTGCCTGCTGTACCTCATCATACACCTGCTTTCCAACGGACTGACCAGGGTCCATTCGGCGCACGGTTATCCGTGTAGGATACTTCTTTGTCCTTGGCGATTCTTGGTTGATAGCACCAACGTCTACAAAATCAGCTGGCTGGAATGCGATTCCTGGCGATGGGATAAAACTCATCACGGTCACGTTCATAGGAATCATACCGTATACTCGCCTGGGAAGCCCCCTTTGCAGGACAGTGACCGTAGACTCGTTCGCAATCGTTTTAGGATTCGTGATTACCATATCATACTCACCAACCGGGGTGTATTTGTATGGCTCGTGCATTAAAGACCCGCGCACAGATCCAAGATTGTCATCCGGAAGCGGTCTGTACAAATAATGTGGGTGTTCTGCGGGTGTATCCAGTCCTGGGAGGAATGCGGTGTATCTCCGGTGCGTTGGGTCATACCACATGTGCTGTGCCTCGAGGGCGCGCATCTTGCGGATGATGCCACGGCTAAGTAACCCCGCGTCTCGCTTGAGAGATTTTGCCAATGCGGCGTTGTATTGAGACCATAGGTCGTATACTGATTCTTTCTCAAAGGAAGCATCATCTGCGGCAGCCCCATCATCTGCGGCAGCCCCATCATCTGCGGCAGCCCCATCATCTGCGGCAGCCCCATCATCTGCGGCATCTCCAGCATTGCCATCAGGTGGTGGCCCGTGCTGCTGTATCACACCGGGGTCGTCTGAATCAGGGCCCTTTGGCGCGTGGAAGTCTTCTACACGAAGGTCTCCTCCGGGTTGTGCTGGCTTCTGGGGTGCAGGGGCAACGGGTGGGTCCCCAACGGATTCAATGAACATACCAAGCACATCAATCGTATGGTCACCGAGCCCTCCGTACCGCTGGATCGACCGGAAGCGCACTACCTGGTCACGGATGAGAACCCGCATCCGGTTTCGTGTTTCATCGTCGTGAACCTCATAGGGAAGGAATACACGGAATGCGGGGAAGGGGAGTTCCGGCATTTCAGTCTCACACAGAACACCATTTGGAAGAGTCACGCGCACAGTCGCGGTTGTGATCATCCCCTTGGGAGCATCGTAACAGTCAGCGACGTACCTCACGTGGCACGCGTAGGCTCCATCAAACCGCGTGAGGTCCTGGTATAAGGGTGTTCGGCTGATAATCTTTACCGACCCGGGAACTACAATACCATTTCCATCGTGCTCTTCGGTTACCATATCGGCAACTCGCTCCGCGATAATATCATCAAGCAGGGTGCTCACGAGGTCCTGGGCTGGTACAACAACCTTAAGTTCCCGAGATGTCTTATAGACGCATTCTTTAGCGACTTCCTTCTCCATAATCTACAAAAGCAGCAGAGGTTATATGGGAATGTTTTGTCTGAACCAATGGATGCCAATCAACCAGCAACCAGTCGTTTGAAGTCCGTTTGTGAATCACTCATTAAGAAACACCCCGAGCGTTCAGCATTTTCTCCTCGTGTACCAAAGCCAGCTTAAGATCCAGCAACAACATTGTGATGTAGTGGTCTGCCTTTTTCAGCACCTCGTCGTGCTCCACCTCTGACACATAATCTTGCCACTTGTCGATGTACGTATCCACTACTTTAGAAAAGTGATCGCTGCGCCGGATACGACTCGCAACCAGCCGACACCTCCTGTCTTCTGGTGACTCATCCTCATCTTCTGAGGCGTCGTTGTCTGGTGGTTCACTATACGATTCTAACGTTGTTGTAACAGCATCACACGCGTTATCACACATCCTCATAAACATCGCCTTCCTATCGACAACCTTCTTGCGCGAGTCTTCCTGTACCGTTAGATAACGATTTCGGAACTCGCCACACAACTCTACGTTCCGATTTTCGGGAAACCTGTCGTTGAAATGCTTCTCCTTAACTAGGTTCATAATCGCATCAGGTATGTTTCGCAAAGCATCTATAATCACCTTCTCTGTGATCCATTTTGGATTTTCCTTCCCGAAGGAACGAATTGTAATGTTGTTCTGGATATTGTTTGTCTGGTTGATTGTTTGATTTTCAATATTTTGGGTTGTTATTTCGGGAGATGGATGCTGTTCTGTAGGATGTTCCTCTTGGTTGGAATGTTTCGTTTTAATGTGATACAAATAACCAGCTCTTGATTTGTATACCTTTCTACATACGTCACATTTGAATATATTTTTATCTGGTATGTTACTTACAATAGCATACTTACCATAACGGAGTGTTCTTGTTGGGTCACGTTTCCAGTAAGTTATATGATTTTTTATTTTCCAATGTGGGACTCTATCCCATTCTTCCTTTGGAATCATTATCTCATAACATACGCTATCGATCAATACATGTTTTGAGTATGAACCATCGGCACCAAGAGAGAATCTTGACATTTAGTTAACCCTACTTTTTATTTTGTGGTGATTTTTCTTTATTTTGTGGTGATTTTTCGTATTTTGTGGTGATTTTTTTATTTTGTGGTGAGTCCGGGAACACACACACTTCCTCCAGATATTGAATACTCAGAACCAAAGACGTGTTTTAGGGTTTACCTTTTAAGTTAAAAATAACGTTTTGAGTGTAACTATTAGACCCCATCCATCATCTGATATTTGACACATATTGTGTTATCGTGGTTGAAACCTACTTGTATGTGACCGGTCGCCATTCATTGTGGAAGTTCCCGAGATGTCTTATAGATACATTCTTTAGCGGCTTTCTTCTCTATAATCTACAAAAGCAGCAGGGGGTATAGAATTGAACCAACCTAGTCGTCGTATAGTTTACACGTATTCAAAATATGAGCATTTCAAATACGGTGATTATAGCCACGGCAGTTGTTCTTGGAGGTGGCTTTAGTGTATTGACTGGAATCATGATGAAGGAATTAATACGCGATGCATGGGTCAACATCAAATCAAGGAGGACAGATATCGATGTCAATACCCACTTCTCCCCCGAATGTGTCAACCGGTTCTACAAGGAGCAGTGTACCGTGTTTATGAACTCATCTCTGAGCAGAAGTGACGCAACTATTGTAGTCGCTACTAAGTGGAAAGCAGATGGGCGATGGGAGGAGTGCTACCGAAACTAAAAATCCGTGAAAATACCCTGTTTTTATCCCGTTTTGTAATCTACTTGGATGCGACTGGCTTCCACTCCTTGAGGAAGTTTGCAATGGAAGAAAGCATCTCCCAGTTTGCGTAGGTCAGGGTATTCGGGGGGAGCCTTCGTGCATATTTTGATTGGCGGGCGAGGGTCTCCTTAATAACATTACCCAGTGAGCGGACGCTTCTTGACTGAGGTCCCGTCTGAGACGCACTGGTACAACAGATGTAGCGAGATAGGCACCAGACCATCGTAACAAGGATGCCTAGTCCCATTACAAAGGACCCCGTAATAAGAAGGGCGATGAGCTGGGTGTTCGCAGACTGTACCTGTGACGTGAGAGATACGTCGTCGCTGTGGATCCATTTGTTCTCAAGAAGCTTGAACTGGTCGGTTTCCCACGTCTCTAGGATTGCCTTATTGAGTGCCTCACGGATATCGGTAGAGTTCAGGATTCTGGGAGATACCGCGATACCATACTGTTGCTCCTGGAATACCGCGCCAACCATCTCATATGACGTTGTATCACCAGCGGCCTTCTGCTGGTTCATGAAGGAAATCAGGATTGGCCAGTCATATACCAGCGCGTTGCCCTCGCCCTCGGCAAACCGTGCAAACATCGTATTCACATCTGGAACAACGATGCGCCGAACACCCGCGTGGTAGTTGCGCATGTACGACTCCGCGGTAGATGCGCTTGGCACAATCACGCTCATACCTTGTAGGTCATCCATTCCCCCGATCACATTGCTCGAGTTGTTCAGAACAAGAACCATCGTAATCAGGGCAGTCAGGATGGGCGGGAGAACCGCGCCGAATGACTTGAACACCGACAACACTGGTTTGGAGTAGAACCCGTAGGGTTCAATAATGGAACCAGACCCGGGGAGGAGCGTATTCTGGATGACGGTCGCGGCACCAGAGAGATTGGAGAAATACGTGTCGGTATCCCAGGGGTCAATCGGACCGGGAGACGCCATCTCCGCGACGCTCAGGATCATCGCACCACCAAGCGTAAGAACAACCAGCACCGCAGCAAACAAACCAATCGCGGTACCGAGTGTCGCCATAATACGACCAATCGTCGCGAAGAAATCGTTATTCTGTCTTACGAGGACCCTAAACCCGGATATGAACCAGGTATTCGTGAAATCCACGATGTCCTCCCGGGCGGATGTTTTCGTGATGGCTGCGTGTGCCAGGTCAATCTCACCCAGTCCAACGCGACGGAGGGCGTTGTTGTTATCGGTACAGTCTACGATCTGGAAGTCCCTGACGTTTGACGTCTCTCGCACCCGGTGTAGAATATCATTGAAGAGATATTCCCAGGAGAATCCGGTCCATCCGCGAGGAGACTCCGTGCTCCTGATTGAGAATGGAGGGGCTGATTTGGTACAAACCGTCAGGGTTCGTGCGTCAGAGAGAACAAGGAGCGCGAGAAAGAGAGGAACACGCATCATAGAACTATATGTAAGAGTCTGTGCGTAGATACACGGGGGGTGTCAATTCGTAAGAGGTATAGATGGAAAGACGTATTTGTATTGTCCCTACGTATGGCAAGGCCGGAAGACTGGGTGCTGAGAGTATCCAGAGGAAGCGAGCACCCGATATCACAATGAGCAACGGATGGCTTTCCTTTCCGGATGCTGACCGCTGCCTCTGCTGGCTGGTTGGGTGTGAAGATGAATACCCAGCAGAAGACACGCTACAGAAGATGGTGCGCCGGGTACGGGTAGAACTCCGAGCAAAACGACGAGGATACCAGGAACAGGATAAGAGGCGCGGCTGGGACCCAGCAAGCGTGCTGTCTGAGAAACATATCGCCGAGCGGATGCTGGTTCAGCGGCAGAAATGCTGGCACTGTGGTGTGATGCTGCACCTGTTGTACCGAGACCGATACGACCCGGTTCAGTGGTCGGTTGATAGGCTGGATAATGGTGCTGGTCACACAAAAGACAACATTGTTATCTCGTGTATGCGATGTAATCTAAAAAGAGGGAACAAATCCATCCGAACGTATACGGCGGTCAAACAGTCCCCCACGACGCGGGAGTCGCTGACCCTCCCTGAATCCCCCCACCACCCAGCCGATGACTGCTCGCCCAGTTATACATCGGACATCCCGGGGTTCCCGAACAGCACGCGCCAAGAAACCACAAGACGCCCATAAGCATCACACTCGCTCCAAGCGAATAGGGAATCACGATATCATAGGTTGGAAACGCAAGCGGATAGGTATCGCCATTGCGTGTATATACATACCCGTGTGTATTGTTCCATAAATAGTTACGAACAAGGAGTTCTCCGAGTTCGGCGCACTGGTTCATAAACTTGTATCGCATCGTGTAAACAATATCTGCGGGAGGAGACTCGGTGGATGTAGATGCTGATACGTGCAGTTGGTAGTATGGGTGGCGCATAAACAAGCTATCCACCACGTACAGTGTTGGTATCGTGGTCTGGGTCACCGATGGTGGTTCTATGGGTATACCTGACGTTGGTAACGGGATCGTATATGCGTTCCCTCTGTTTGTGGAGTCAATACACTTTACAGAATGTGTTATAACTTCGTACTTGCTAAACTCGGAGACATAGTTCGTCGCCGCGGTGGTTGTAAACGTGGTCACCGTAAGGAAACCCATAAGGGTGGTGATGATACCGCACCCGGTGAGACATGCGGTGAGCGGATTCGCTACACGTGAACATCTTCCAAAGCACGACATTCTCTATCTACTAGGCTGTTATGCGTTTAAATCACATACTAGACACTACCGAAGCATCCCTTTGATGGCCGAGACAAGACCAGATAGCCCCGGGATATTGGCCTGGAACTTGGGATGCAAGACGACCTTGTCGATAATCTGGTCCTCGACAGCAATAAACGCGGCCATCGTTAAAAACCCTCCAACGAGCTTGGGAAGGTCTATCCCGTCGATAGTGGTCTTTGTAAGACCGAGGATGTTGTTCACGAATGATTCGCTAAAGTTCTGTGCTTCAGGGATTAACGGCGTCGGGAGCAAGAACGTGACGAGGTACGAGATTGCCATCGCAAGGTATGCTTCGTGTATCTTCAGTTTTCCGTGTGTGAAATGGATAAGGCCATTCAGGAGAACGCCACTGATCGCGATGATGCACACGAGGTTGAAACTCACAAAAGAGAGGGGGGTCTTCTGGTCAGGGTCGTAGACCTGTCCAAATACGGAAGGGATAGAGTACGCGAGCACCTCACCCACCATATCAATATTCGCAAGGAAGACCATAAACAGAGAGAAACTACCGAACGAATACAGGGCCCGTAACCCACCGTATACGATCACACCATAGAAGAAAACGAATCCACCAAAGATACCAAACAACCAGAGTGGTGCGTCTTCGCGCGTAGCAAGGTCTCCCTGTGTTTTTCTATCGTGAAGTGATTTCTGGGGCATTACTTATTCCTAGATATAATTAAGATGAAGACACATACCTCCATTTCATCTCTTGGAAATAGAATCGGAAATGCGGGGGTATACATGATGATGGGCCACGGGGCTAGGAACCAGTTCCGCCGAATATCCGATGTTTACAAGATTCTCCGGAAGATTTCTTCGGGGATCGAAAAAGACGCAACAATGCTTTATTTTTGAGATTACCCAGACAAGAAGCACCCAGACATCGGGTATGCCCATAAACTCCTGTCGGAGATGCGACCAGATATTCATTACGTGATGATACAAATCAACGAAGCAAAAGACTGGGGCGTTCCAGAGTTTGTAGACGATGTCTACTGGCACAACGACTATCCACGACGTGGTGACTGCAAATGGGGTGGATTTACACCCTCGGGGAAACCGTGTTCAAATACCGCAAAGTGGGCAATGTTCCACAATAAAGTTCACCCGATTACTCGTATGCTTTTGCTAGGAGGAGGAGGAGAGATTACGAAAAAGGAGCTCTCATTGGCAACAAAACTACACATCCCGACAACATACATACCCATCGAAAGACGCTTCCGGGGAGATAAGACTACACGAATCAAGGGATCAGATCCTAGGACAGTCCGATTTGGGGTTCTCGGACCAGAGAGTCGTTCATATACGAAAAAGCACCGCGCATCACGTGGACAAACGCGCCGTAAATCACGGAAGTGATACGACGATACTGGATTAGTCCCGTGTAGTTTTACGGAACGTAACCGAATAGCGGAGCCTGCGTGGGACTAGATTGTCGTGCTTGCGCCTGGGGATGGAATGTCGGTAGACATACCGCGCAATATCCTGAAGCACGTATGAAGATCTTGCCTGGATAGGAATGTTTATGACTGGTTTGGAATGGTGTTTCATCTGGAGCACCATGTCGCTCCCGAGGCTAACCACCGCAATCGTGTCGTCAAAATGACCGACGTGGTCAATGTGTGGGGCGATACCCTTCCCCGGCTGGTACTCGTTCACGATACACTGGTCAAATTCATTATTCAGAGAGGTTTCCAGACGGACTCGTAGCGATTGAAGATACTCGGGGATCGGAGCCGCCTCAACCAGCCGGGAGAACGCGTTGTACGGGTACCTCCATCCATAGTGAAGTGTCCTGCGAGATAGTGTCGTGTCCCATTCTTGCTCTTGTAGAGCAGAAATGATACAGTGTTCTTCCTCGGTAGAAATGTATTCCTGGATGTATGTAAACCCAGTGATGCCTTCCATATCGTGGTATGTTGTGTAGTACGATTGCGTTACCACTTGGTCTCTCAATTGATCACACATACGAGTTCACAGAATATACTCACTGCAATCCGAATGGACGCAAACGTTCGCACAACCGCAACCACGCAGCCTATGTCTGAAGAGGACATCCTGAAGGAGGCCCAGCGGATTAAACGAGAAAAGGCTCGGCGAAAGAGAGAAGAGAAGCGCCGTGAAAAGGAAGAAGCCGAGAGACACTACCGAGAACAGCTCCGTCAACGCGCGGAAGAAGAGCAGAAGTCTCGGCAGATTGCCGCCGCAATGGAGCAACGGCACCGGGAGGAGGTGACACAGGAACGCAGAGATTCTGCGGCACGCATGGCATCCATGACGTCAGAGGATGATAGGCGGGAGGCGTTCTTTGACCTCCTAACCGAGGTTGATTCGTGTAAGGCGTCATATGAAGAACTAAAGAACACGGTAGACCTCTTAAAGGACGGTATAAAGGAGATTAGAGATACGATACCGGATATAGACACGTTGTACCCATGGTATTGACCTAATAGAAAACACCGTATGTACTGAAGAATGGAGAGCAGACCATACACTGTGAAATACGAGTTCCGAGCAGGTGATTCGGTTCTTCAGGAGATTTGCTACACGGATGTTCCACCGGATTCACCCCCGAGCAAGCGATTCCAGTGGGTTCACATCGTGGGAGAGTCACCATCAACGTGCCTAACATTTTTGTCGCGCTCACAAAATACTCGCGTATTTCAAGACGAAACATCCGCTCTGACGCCGATATAAAATATACACGGTCCCAAAATCATATGAGTGTTTTTTCGTTTATTATAAACAAATCATTCATTTGTTCTTCTGTAAAATGTGGTTTGTGCATACCAATGGGATCATTGTGTAGTACTGTTTCTACTGAAAAACTGCTTGCTTCTTCAAATGAGGGCATCGGAAAATTTGCATATTTACAACACCATGCAATCATACCGTCTTCGTTCATTCTAGGAACAATATTTGATTGAATAATACGACAAGCATCAATCATAAAACTTTTACGACGCAACGATAATCCACCGTTTCCAATATAACCCAGGTGCTTTGCCCATAGCATTGATTTATTCCATGGCGCTCCTACGTATGCATATTCTAGCATTTTGATTGGTATTTTCTTTCTCAATAACACATCTATCTGGAAGATTAGAATGTTTTCTGTTGGTATCATGTTATAAAAATTCTCAGATGTACACATTAAATTATAATCACGTATGGTGAGATTATCTGTTTGCATACAAATAATAGATACAGAACCTAATGTATCACACATAGTCTTAACTAAATCGTAGTTTTGGGTTCCGCAAAATATTAATAGATTCCAATCCTTGTGTAGATAATACATGACATTCTTTACCACCAGTTGTAGCATTTCGGTTTTTCTTGGCTCGATTATTACAGCAGTGTTTTGATTTGTATTTGTAATGCGAATACCTTTATTATCAAATAGTTTTTCGTGTGTATACAGGTGTTTCATCCACAAGGGGGATTTATATGCCATTTTTCTATAACATATATGATTTTGAAAACATATTATAAACGCTACCTGTTTTGTAATCACCTGTTATCGTGTGAAATACATTGATTTCGTGGTACAAATAGAAATGCGCGTTTCCATACATAATCACGCATATGACCTCTCTGATTTTGCGAGAACACATCCGGGTGGAAGAGATATTCTAGAAACCGCAAGTCAGATGGAAGATGCTACTCCGTTATTTGAATCGTACCATTCCCTAGCAGACCTTGGTACGATTAAGAAGATTGCGGGTATGTATCGGCTGGATGATAACGTCGTAAAAACCTCCCCCGAATATACATACGATCCCTCCGGATTTTACGACGTTGTTCGTAATAGAGTTCGAGATAACTATTTTAACAACGCACAGTTTGATACAAAGGCCACGTGGTGGTGGGCTGCAAAGGTATCGCTGCTTCTGATGTTTTCGGTGATGGTCTTGTATGGATTATTCACCGGGAACACGACGTGGGTAGAACAGTTCTGGAGAGGGTGCGTGATTGGAATGTGCCACGTGTCTGTTGGGTTCAATGTTATGCACGACGCGTCGCACTGCGCGATTAGCAAGCGCGCGAATATTAACGAAATACTATCAAGGATTACAAACGCAACCCTTCTCTGGAATCATCACATATGGGCGAGGCATCACGTGTATGCCCACCACTCGTTCACGGGAGAAATCACCCACGACCCTGATACAAAGAACTCTCGCCCGTTCCTACGAAAATCACGCGAGGATCCTATCGTGAAATACGTACCCGGATGTGTAAGGAATCAGACGCGCCTGGTCATACCGGTCCTATGCGGTATCCCAGGGCAGTTCTTTGGTCAAACACTCGTGTATGCGATGTCATTGTGTAAGGGCAGGGTATGGGGTGTACCGATTGATACAGAGATGGTATTCCAGAAGATAGATAGCATCACGTACCTTGTGACCCTTGGGTTTCACGCATATGTCCTTTGGAACTTTCCAGTGTTTACGATTGGGTATTACGCTTGCGCAAACACCCTCTACTACATGTGCATTGCCCCCGACCACGATACGTACGAGAACTCGGTACGAGACCATACGCCCGAAGACGGGTCTCGTGACTGGGGAGAGCTACAGGTGAGAAGGTCAGCAAACTTTGGCGTTCCATCGCGCGTTGTGTCGGAGTTGTTTGGGGGGATTAACTACCAGATCGAACACCACCTATTCCCCGGAGTCAATCACGTTCATTACCCGTACATTAGCCCGATTGTAAAACTGACGTGTAAAGAATACGACATACCATATAACACGTTTACGTGGGAAGACGCGATGCGGTCGTGTTTTCAGACATACGAACACGGGTCGCGCATCGAGTCAGACAGCAACACGCCCACCGATCAGGCGTGAAAACCGTCATTCAGACGACTCTATAATAGACTTGAAGACCGTATAGTTACAAGCCAGCGCACGCCGGTCACGAACCAGGTAGTCACTCTGTGATACTTTTAAGATTGCGAATATAATTGTCTGGAAATACTTTTTGTATTCTCGGAGAACCTCCTGAAAGCACCTCGCAACATCCCCGGGTGGATTCTTCCACGCACCGCACCCCATCGCCCCGAGTATAATATTCGTGTGTTTGTTGTACAGTGCTACTTCAAGCACCATACGAATCTTGTGCTTGAGTATATTTGCATCCTTTTCAGAAAGAGAGCCATCAACCAGCGCGGGCATTCGCAACGCAGGGGCGGTGATTATCGCGACATCAGTCATCGTCGGCCGGAGTGTTCCATCGCGATTTTTAAATATTTTCACCGAGGGGCTATATACCGTGTCAATGTTTCGCAGGGGGTAGAACCCGGTCTGGAGATTGAGCGTACGATGTATGTTTGTTCTGCGGAAGATGCTTTCTTCTTGTGCACCGGAACCCATTTCAACCGCGCCGCCCGGGAAGTTATCATCCGCCAGGTTTAATACGGCTGGTTTCAGTCTGTGGAGTCTCTGTGCGCATTCCAAGCAGTCTTTATTCAAAACCAGCACACGTGTGTTATCAAAGACGCGCGGGCTATACAAACCGGGAAGCGTATTGTACAGAACCGATTTAGCGGGTTCGCGCAACGAATCCGTAGCATCACAACGAGATACCGTGTCTTTCCAAAACCCTATTCTCGGAATAGAGTTCATCCTGTGTATGATTTTAGATTTTATATATGACTCTAAAAAGTAAACTTCAAAACACGTTTTTGATTATAGAGATCCAAAATATCCGAGGGTTG
>Ga0222670_1000199_pt1 | contig 28065 bp, 25 predicted proteins | sample AntAcemetagen732_FD_181148 | JGI IMG/M metagenome (GOLD analysis project Ga0222670, IMG submission 181148) | Saline water microbial communities from Ace Lake, Antarctica - #732 | ecosystem: Environmental > Aquatic > Non-marine Saline and Alkaline > Saline | place: Antarctica: Ace Lake... | reverse complement strand
AAACAAAGCACAAAAAAAGCCTCTACATTTCTGTAAAGGCTTGTCTTATGCTCCTCCTCTTGGGCTCGAACCAAGGACCCTCTGATTAACAGTCAGATGCTCTAACCAACTGAGCTAAGGAGGAGTGTTGCGCGCAGTTTTACTGCGTTAGCGGGTGCAAATATAAATGTTTTTTCTAATCTTCAAAACAAAAAAAGGGGTTTCTCTATTTAAATATCAATTTATAGACGTCATTCCCGTTTGCAAAGAGTAAAAGTGCCATTAAAATAAAGAACCCTACCATTTGTGCGTACTCTAAAAATTTATCGCTGGGCTTGCGGCCAGACACCATTTCATAGAGTAAAAAGAGAACATGCCCACCGTCTAAGGCAGGAATGGGTAGGATGTTCATAAAGGCTAGTATTACAGATAATAAGGCAGTGGTGCCCCAAAACGCTTGCCAGTTCCAAGTGTCTGGGAAAAGGCCTCCAATAGCAGCAAAACCACCTACTCCTTTGTAGGCACCGGTCTGAGGATTAAATATCTTTTTAAGCTGCTTGACGTAGCCGCTTAGTGTGGTCACTCCTTTGTCTATTCCAACAGGAATAGATTCCATAAAGGTGTAGTCTTTATTCTCCACTGTTATAAGTCCTTTGTCTACATATTGTTTCATTGTTAAAGCCTGTAATGAAACTCCCAAAGCTGCAGAATCGCTTACTTTGGCTATTAAACTAGCTTGTGCACCGTTGGCTCTTTCTAATTGAATGCGCACTTCTTGTCCTTTGTATTGCTCTAAAATAGGCTTTGCCTGGTCTAAGTAGTAAGCAGAAGCTCCATTAATAGTAAGTATCTGGTCTAAGGCTTGGAAATCTACGGTTGGGTTTATGGCATGACTAGCGTCATGACTGGCCACAACAAAAGGCTGTCTCATGCTTAAAAAACGCATGCGCTCTGGGTTGTCTAAAAGGGTAGCTATAAAATCTATAGGTATTTCTATATCCTCTATCCTGCCATCTCTTTCTATAGTAATGGTGTTTCCGTTTACTATCTCTAAAAAAATACTGCTAAAAGTGTCAATAGTATTTCCATCTACCGCTAAAATTTTATCTCCAGTTTGAATGCCTAATTTTTCTCCAATCTCAACATCTGTAACATAGTAACCGTCTTTTACACTATCATTAGGAATGTATTGGTCTCCGTAAGCAAAAGCCATTCCAATATAAATAAGCACCGCAAGTACAAAGTTTACTGTCACGCCTCCTAGCATAATAATAAGGCGTTGCCAAGTTGGTTTAGATCTGAATTCCCATGGCTTAGGGGCTTCTTTCATGGCCTCAGTGTCCATGCTTTCATCTATCATTCCAGATATTTTAACATAACCCCCCAATGGCAACCAGCCAATTCCGTATTCTGTCCCGCCTATTTTCTTTTTAAAAAGCGCAAATTTTACATCAAAAAAGAGATAGAATTTTTCTACTCTGGTCTTAAAAAGTTTGGCAGGAATAAAGTGTCCCAACTCGTGGAGCACAATAAGTAGTGAGAGACTTAAAAAGAATTGTATGGCTTGGATGACAATTGGATTCATATATTTTTTTTTTCAAGATTCAAAAATACACTTTTAACAACTGTTAAAAAAATTAGTGTACTAGGGATCAAAGATTTTAAGAATAAATTAATACCGCTTATGTCTGCTGTCTTTGTCTCTTCCAAACAGAGGGCGTACCTTTGTAACTGTAAACCCATTTTTGTTACTCATGAGGAACTTTTTTTTGGCTTATAAAAAATTTTGGATGGCCTTGTTTGCAGTCTCCGTAGTCATTATATGTCTTTTTTACAACGTATTAAAGCCCGTTAGATTGCTCCCCATATACCAGCCAAGTATGGTAAACACAGAACTGGTAGACAGTACGGTGCAATTTGTAAGAAAGTATCACAGCATACCTGATTTTAAACTTATAAACCAGCTGGGAGACACCATTACCCAACAAACCTTTGAAAATAAAATTTATATAGCAGATTTTTTCTTTACTACTTGCCTAACCATCTGCCCTATCATGACGGACCATATGGTTAAAATTCAAGAGAGAATTAAGGACTTTCCAGACGTCATGCTCCTCTCCCATTCTGTCACTCCAGAAAGAGACTCCGTGCCTGTGCTTTTTAAATATGCCCAAGAAAAAGGGGTGAATGCTAGAAAATGGCACTTGGTCACTGGCCCAAAGAAAGAGATTTATGACTTAGCTAGAAAATCATATTTGGTAGCCAAGGAAGAAGAAGGAGGCAACGCAGGTCCTTTTGATATGGTGCACACAGAAAACTTTGTACTCATAGACAAAAGCAAGCGTATTAGGGGTTACTATGACGGTACAGACCCAAAGTCTATAGAAACTCTCATGGAAGACTTAGAATTACTGAGAAAATCCTATCAGGAAAAAGAGGCCCAGCAAAAAGAATAAGAATGCACTTTAATAAGTGACTGAAAAAATATTGATTATCCTATTCTACCTACTCTAATTGTCTTACTTTTGACCTTACTTATAATCAATCTAAATAAACATTGGAATATACAGTAGCCCATTTAAAGCGAGGAGAAAGAGGAGTGATACTGGAATTTCCAGACAATTTCCTACCTATTAAGCTATTAGAATTAGGCTGCTTGCCCGGAAATATAATTGAACTCATACAGGTAGCGCCCCTTAAAGATCCTTTGTATATAAATGTCAATGGCTCTCATATAGCCATTAGACGTGAGGTAGCGGCAAAAATCTGCATCGCGCCTTTAGGCCCAAATGACCTTTTAGAAACCTATTTAGAACCCCCCGCAGATGAGTAAAAGACTCAACGTAGCGCTTATTGGAAACCCCAATACTGGAAAGACTTCTGTCTTTAACCAGCTTACGGGTCTAAACCAAAAAGTGGGGAATTACCCCGGTATTACGGTAGAGAAAAAAGAAGGAATTTGTAAACTTCCCAGAGGTGTAAAAGCACATATTATTGACCTTCCTGGAACCTACAGCTTAAATACTACCTCTTTAGATGAGAGCGTGGTGATTGAACTGCTCCTCAATAAAAATGATAAAGACTACCCAGACGTGGCGGTGGTCATTACAGATGTAGAAAATTTAAAGCGAAACCTACTGTTATTCACCCAGATTAAGGACCTTAAAATTCCAAGTATTCTGGTGATCAATATGGCAGACAGAATGCCAAAAAAAGGAATTAGTCTAAATATAGAAGCCTTAGAAACCGCTATGGACACCAAAATTGCCCTAGTGAGTACTAGAAAGGGCAGTGGTATAGACACGCTTAAAAACTATATTGCAGATTACAAAAATCTGTCTACCCAGTCTATCACAAAGACTGAGCGCATAGACCCTGCTTACTTTGAAAAACTGAAAAACACCTTCCCAAAAGAAGATTTATATAAATTATGGCTGGTGATTACTCAGGATGTAAATTTCACGCCCATAGAAAAAAATCAGACTCCAGATACTTCTTCTTTTACAACCAAATCTAAAATAGATTTAAAAAGACTGCAACAAAGAGAAACTATTCTGAGATATCAGTTTATAAATGAGGTACTTAAAAAAGGCTATGCTGTAGACGCTGCTGCCGCTAAAGGAATTCGGGCTACTTTGGACAAAGTGCTCACCCATCATATTTTTGGATATCTGATATTTTTTTTAATACTGATTGGTATATTTCAGGTCATTTATGACTGGAGTAGTATTCCTATGGACTTTATAGATGGCTTTTTTGCCAATACCAGCAACTGGGTAAAAGCAACCCTACCACCTGGTACTTTTACAGATCTTCTGGCAGAAGGAGTGGTTGCAGGGATTGGAGGAATTGTTATTTTTATTCCCCAAATTGCTTTCCTATTTCTCTTTATTTCACTCTTAGAAGAAAGTGGCTATATGAGCAGGGTGGTCTTTTTAATGGACAGGGTCATGCGGCCCTTTGGGCTTAGTGGAAAGAGTATTGTTCCCCTTATTTCTGGAACAGCTTGTGCTATTCCGGCGGTAATGGCCACCAGAACTATAGAAGATTGGAAAGAGAGACTCATCACTATTTTAGTGACGCCTTTTACCACCTGCTCTGCCCGTTTGCCTGTATACTTAATTATTATTGGGCTGGTCATTCCAGAAGGAAATTTTTTAGGGCTTAGCTACCAAGCCCTCACTCTAATGCTTTTGTACCTCATTGGGTTTGTTGCAGCTATTTTAGGGGCTATGATACTACACAAAATACTCAAATTTAAAAAGCGCTCTTTCTTTGTTATAGAAATGCCAAGCTACAAACTACCCCTTCTTAAAAATGTAGTGATCACGGTAGGAGAAAAAACTAAGAGTTTTGTATTTGGGGCCGGTAAAATTATTCTAGCCATTTCTATTATTCTTTGGTTTTTAGGATCTAACGGTCTTTCTAACAACTTTAAAAACGCAGAAAACATAATAGCACAAAAGGTAAAGGCAGAAGGCTTTACTTCCTTTAATCAGTCTAATATTGAAAAAGGATTGGCTGAATATTCTCTTGAATTAGACAGCACTACTGCAAACACAGATAAAGCCAACGCACTAGTCCTTAAAAAAGAAAGTTTAGAGCATACGGCCCTAGGCCAAGAAATTGCCAGTTTTAAATTAGAAAATTCTTATATGGGATATATGGGTAAAGCCATTACTCCCATAGTAGCTCCTTTGGGTTATGATTGGAAAATTGGAATTGCAGTGCTTGCCTCCTTTGCCGCTAGAGAAGTATTTGTAGGAACACTAGCTACTATTTACGCAGTGGGAACAGATGAGGTAGACACCATTCAAAACAGAATGGCGGCAGAGGTAAACCCACGTACCAAAGGAAAATTATTTAACTTAGCCTCAGGAGTCTCTCTTATGCTGTTTTACGCCTTTGCCATGCAGTGTATGAGCACCCTTGCGGTAGTGAAAAGAGAAACTAATTCCTGGAAATGGCCTACCCTCCAACTAGTGTTTATGAGCACATTAGCCTATCTAATTGCTCTTATTGCTTATCAAATTTTAAAATAAATGGAACTAGCACAAAACATATTAGTATACACAGCTTTCATAGGAGCCCTGGGCTTTTTAGTGCTTAAATTTTTCTTTCCAAAAGTTTTAAAAAGCAAGAAAAGTGGTGGTAAAACAGGGTGTGGTCCAGATTGTGGTTGTTAATTTGCTGCTAAATATGTCTTAAAGCGTTCCTAAAAAGAGCGCTCCTTCCCTTACATTTTATTTAATTTGAAAGCGCTGTAACACAAAGCTAAAAAGCACGTCATGCGCATGAGTCCATGCCGTTTTCACTAACCCTATTTATTAAAAAAACTAATATATTATGATTGCTGTTTTTAAATGTCTTTTAGTCCTCCTCATAAGTATTTTAAGTATTTTAAACCTACAAGCACAGTCAGTTTCTAGCATTCTTGTAGACGCCAATACCAAAGCACCTATAGCGTACGCCAGTGTAGTACTTAAAAACAAACAAGGCGTTATTAGTAATGAAGAAGGTTCCTTTACCCTACAATTAGAAGGACTTATAAAGGCCACAGACTCCCTTTTTATATCTTGTATGGGCTATGAAAACGTCCGGTTTTCATTGTCAGAGGTGAGAGATAGTATTTTTATTCAGGGGCGTGAAATCATACTAAACGAGGTTATTGTAAGCAATAAAAATTTTACGGCAGAAGAAATTGTTGAAAAGGTAAAGGCTGCTATGACCAAAAATCACCCACAACTTTTAAGTGACAAAAAAATGTTTTTTAGAACCTCCGAAACACAGAATATCAATAAGATGGATGTGGATTTTAAAAAATCTAGCATTGAGGAACTCAATAAAAAATTAGTTGATTCTGTGATAGGCCAAATCCCTAAAAAAGGATTTTTCTACACGGAAATACTAGCAAATATTACTGGAGACTACTCCCCTAAAAATCAAAAAATAAACATTATTAAGGCCTCTAAGCTTTACGACAAAAACAATAGCGTCAATATAGAAGGACTTGAAAAGAAATTCAATAAAATATTACAAGAAAACATAAAGAAAGACTCCTATTTAAAAATTAAATCTGGTTGGATTTCAGGCAAGGTCACTCCTGATGATTTGTTTACTGAAAAAAAGAAGATAGACAGCAGCAACACCGTAGCCCTAGACTCTTTAGCTACTGCTAAAAAGAAAAGTGAGCTAGAAGAGAAAACCAACTTTGCCAACTACAGAAAAAGTAAAGTGGGCAGTCTCTTTGGACGTTTGTTTTTTAATAAAGACAGCCCTTTTGATTTTTTCTTTAAGGACGGTAGGTATAAAATTAGCCTGGAAGACTTTACTTATATGGGCAACATACCCGTTTACAAGCTCCGTTTTTTATCTAAAGGGCGTTCAGATTACAATGCCGTTATTTATATAAATGCGGATGATTTTGCTGTGGTGCGCATGGATTTTAAAAACGCAGGACCTTTAAAGAAAATGAACCTCCTAGGCTTCTCATATTTAGAATACCTAGATGAGGGGAAGGCTTTTTTTGTTAAAACAGAAGGCCTGGGTTATACTCTTAGCTATTTAGAAGAGAATTCTGCTGAAAAAGTTGGGATTAAACGCCCTTTAAAAATTGTAGAGAAAAACAAATTTGCCAAAGGAAGGCGCAAACAAAATGAGCTGCTAGTAGACATTGAATTTGAAATTAACAGCCAAAACAAAAATGAACTAGTGGTGTTTTCACAAAGTCCTATAACACCTGAAGATTTTAAAAAGCTCAAAGAAAACAATCAAATTCTCCCTACTTATTTACCTGTCTACGATCCCGCTTTTTGGGAGGGTTATAACATTATTGAGCCCAATAAAGCCATTAAAAATTTTAGCGCCATAGGCTATGAAAATCTAATGCCCAACAAAGCAGAAAATTCAAAAACGGATATTAAAATTAATAAAGAAAAGTCCCCCACGCTCAAACAAAAGAAGGGTAAAAAAAGATCGTTAAAATCTTAAATGATCTCCTCTATGTAGGTGTAGGCCAATAATGCCCAGCCTATAGTGAGTAGTAGTCCTCCTAAAGGGGTGATTGGGCCTAAAAAACGCGCTTTTTTTCCTGCAATACCCGCGAGTACCAGGCCGTAGATAGAGAAAGAGAATAAGAAAGTTCCCAACAAAAAACAGCCTATAATATAGTCTTCCAAGGGGTTGTTATAACTAAAGTTGTACCCCAACACTAAGAGTACTAAGGCGTGGTATATTTGGTATTTTACGCCGGTTTCAAAACTGGCCAGCTGCGCGGCCGACGCTTTTTTCTTTAATGCATGTGCACCAAAGGCACCAAAAATAACGGCCAACATTCCTAGTAGCGCGCCAAAAAATTGTGTGAGTAATACTAGCATAGTGTTTAATTTTAGTGCTATTTATTATTTTCTAAGAGAATTGAAATTTCTGTATATGTCTTAAAACTAAAGACGCAATCTTCAAATTTAGGTGGGCCAAAACTCCCAAGTTTGGCATTGGAAAAACCAAGAGGCTCTACCGGAATACCCCACCAATTTTTATCCATAACTTTATTGTCATTTTTGTCGTGATACAAGGCAATAGCGTAGTCTCCATGAGGTAAATTTTGAAAAATTACCTGTGTCTCTCCTGCACTTGCTTTGGCAAAGCCATTGGCTGCAAGACCCTCAAATTTTAAGAAATTTTTGGCTTTGTTATAGAGTGCTACCCGCACTACTCCAGACGCTTGCTTGAGTCCTTGTACTTTAACTACCAGGCTGCTTTGGGCTACTAAAAGGCTAGGGCTTAGACAAAATAATGTGCATATAGAAAGAAGAAGAAACCATTTCATTAGCATGTATGTTTACACAAATATAAGGGTTCCCAAATCTATAAACCTAGCTTAATCCTACATCTAAAGTCATCATAATAATAAAGCCCCCTATAAAGCCCATAGTGGCAATATCTGTGTGCTTGTCTTGCTGGGTTTCTGGAATAACCTCTTCTACCACCACAAAAATCATAGCACCTGCAGCAAAAGCCAAAGCGTAAGGCAAAATAGGCTGAAAAGTCATCACTGCCCAGGCGCCTAAAACTGCTGCAATGGGTTCTACCAAAGCAGAAGCTTGGCCGTACATAAAACTCTTACGCCTAGAAAGTCCCTGGCGCCTTAGAGGCATGGCTACTGCAAAACCCTCTGGGAAATTTTGTAATCCAATACCTAAAGCCAAAGCCACTGCACCCCCTATGGTAGCGCCATCAAAACCAGCAGCCACACCACCAAATAAAACTCCAACAGCCAATCCCTCAGGAATATTGTGAAGGGTAATAGCCAAAGTTAAAAGTGTGGTCCTATGCCAAGGTGTTTTTATACCCTCTGCTTCACTCTCCTTAAAATTAATGTGTAAATGGGGCAACACCTTGTCTAAGCCAAACAAAAATAGGGCTCCAAATAAAAAGCCCACGGCTGCAGGAATTACTTTTACAAACCCCTCGCCAGGGCTCATTGCAATTCCTGGGGCTAAGAGACTCCAAAAACTGGCCGCCACCATAACACCGCCAGTAAAGCCTAACATACCATCCAAAACAGCTCTGTTTAAGGTTTTAAAGAAAAAAACCAAACTGGCCCCTAAAGCCGTAAGTCCCCAAGTAAAAAGCGTGGCGTAAAAAGCAGCTAAAACAGGGTCAATAGATTCAAAATAAGCAATAACATCATCCATATAAAAGCGTAAAATTTTAAAATTATTTAGGAAGTCGTACACTCAGTCCAGCAGCCAAAAGAATAGTCTGATTGGTGTTTATACCAGACCCAATGGTAGCGTCTAATTGAACTGCATTTGAAAGTAAATAAACAAGTCCTGTGTCCCACAAGTGATTGGCTTTGCTGTTTTCTGGAAAATCACCGTACACCTCAGCGTAATAGGACCATTTTGAAGAAAGAGCAACCCCATATGAAAGGGTATATACATAGGCTATTTCTGGATTATCTGCTCCCCATTTAGCTCCTATATTATAAGATAAACTGCTTTTTTTACTAAGGGAATGGGATACTAAAAATCTAAAGTCTGCCGCCGTAGTCTCTGGTCTAAAATCTCTAGAAGCAGTAAAAGGGAGATTCACATGGCCCAACACACCCAGGTTTGCTTTCCCTTCTTCTCCTTGTCTAATAGCTACTTTAAAACCTAAAAGCATGGGGTCTATTCCAGAAAATTCCCTAGAACTAAATGCACCTTTTAAAATTTCACGCTTTTCGTTTAAAACATTATAACCCAACCTAAGTTCTAAATTGTCTAAAAGGCCTAGTCTAAAAAGACCTGTATTGTATACTAATTTTTCTGAGCCGTTGCTACCAGCCTTGTCATTGGAGTACATAAAACCTCCTTCATACTGAAGAAAACCTACAGGAATAGTTAGGGGAGACTCTGTGGCATTTGGCCTGTCAGTAACAAGTGGGCTATTCGCTGCCGAGGTTTTTTTAGTGTCTTGGGCGTACGCTCCAAAAGAAGTTAAAACCAAGAAAACAAATGATAATTTTTTAAATAAATTCATAAGAGGTAGGTATGGATTTTTATTTTTTTTGTGACTACACAAATAGTCATGTTATTTTTATTTTGAATGTGTAAAAGGCGTGTCTTTTATATTAATATATAAGTTTTGCGCTATTTGTTTAGAAATTCGCTGCTGTTTCCCTGCGATAGAAATAAGTAAAGAACCATCAAAAACTTCTTTTTCTTGAATCTCTATAACCACTCCTAAACCTATATGAAACTTGTCTAAAAACCGCAAAAAAGCGGCACTTGAATCTTCTACACCCACACAAATAAGAGGGATATGCAAGGGGGCATGGTCTAAAAGTGTTTTTGACAAAACTGCTACAGCACCCTCTTTTGTTGGTATAGGATCTCCGTGGGGATCCGTTTTGGGGTGTCCTAAAAAAATATCTAAATGCTCCGTAAGCGCTTCTGAATGAATGTGTTCTAATTGCTCTGCTATGTCGTGTACGGCGTCCCAAGAAAAGTGGAGATGGTCTACTAAAAAGACCTCCCAGAGCCTGTGTTTTCTTATAGTTTTAAGAGCGCTGTCTCTTCCTGCTGCACTGAGGCTTACCCCTTTGTATTTGGTATAGTTGACCAAAGATTTTTCTGAAAGTCTCTGAATCATATCCGTTACAGAACTTGGTTTGGTTTGCATTTCAGTGGCTAAAGCAGTGGTGCTTACTAAAGGATTTTGCACAGTAGTACTATGAAAAATGGCCTTTAAATAGTTTTCTTCTGAAGGGCTTATTTTTCGTATCATAGAACAAAATTAATTATAATAATCTAATTCTTTATTTAGATTCGCCTAAATATTTATTCGAGAAGCTTTTTGTTTTAAGTTTTAGGGAAAGTTAGTTATATTGCAAGGGCGTGAAAGAGATTCAAATATATGACTATTTAATAGTGGGGGCTGGGGCTGCAGGGCTAATGCTGGCAAACGCCATGGCATTAGACCCCTTTTTTTTCCAAAAACAAATCTTACTATTAGATCCAGACACCAAAGAACTCAATGACCGCACCTGGTGTTTTTGGGAAAAAACGCAGGGGCCTCTAGAGGCACTCACCAGCCAGTGTTGGTCTTCTATTGGGGTGAGTGAAAACGGAGCTGTACACGCTAAATCCATTACACCCTATTCCTACAAAATGCTAGAGGGAAAACCGTTTTATACCGCTATGAAAGCCCAAATAGCAGCATCTCAAAACATTCATTTTAAACATGAAGCAGTAGAGAATATTCAAGAAATACCTATCCAAAAAGAACTGCTATACCAAGTAAATACAGCTCAAAACACTTATCGTGCAAAAAATGTTTTTGACAGCCGATTTAATTATACGCCCCTTAAAACACAGACTAAATACCCCGTATTGCAACAACACTTTATAGGGTGGTTTATAAAGACAAAGGAGCCTGTATTTAATAAAGACCAAGCTATTTTTATGGATTTCTCTGTGCCCCAAAAAGGAAATACACGCTTTATGTATGTACTTCCCACTAGCAGTACAGAAGCTTTGGTAGAATACACCTTGTTTTCAAAAGATCGCTTGCCAGTATCTGAATACGAAACTGCCATAGAAGACTACCTACACCAGCTAGGAGTTAAAAACTATGAGCTTGTAGACAAAGAGGCTGGAAGCATTCCCATGAGCTGCTATCCTTTTCATAAGTACAACAGGAAAGGGCTACTGCGCATAGGAACTGCTGGGGGTTGGTCTAAGCCGTCTACTGGCTTTACCTTTAGCAATACTCAAAAAAAAATAACAGATTTAATTCCTTTTATAAAAACTGGAAAACCCTTAGACCAATTTAATAGGCGCAATCGTTTTTGGTATTATGACCTGGTTCTTTTAGAAGTGCTCTCAAAGGACAATAGCCAGGGCAGTCTAATCTTTGAAGATTTATTTAAAAAACGTCCAGCACCCCTTATTTTAAAATTTTTAGCTGAAGACACTAGCCTTTGGGAAGAGCTTTATATTATGAGTGCTGCCAATACTTGGCGTTTTAGTATGGCTTTTTTTAGAGTCCTTTTAAGAGGTCTATAAAAAACCCTAAAACGCTGCTGTAAGCTACTTAAACTTGACGCCCCATTAGTTGGTTGCCAAAATCTGTAAGCATTTTTTTGTTTTCTGCAGTGATGTCCATAGTCTCTAAAATAGAAAACGCATTTTGAGTGTAAAAAGCAATAGTATTTTGCATGGCAGCAGCAGCTCCTGTAGCAGTAAACAAAGCCTTTACCTGCGCTATTTTAGCAGCGGCATTCACTGGTTGAAGGCTAAAAAGATCTCCTAAAGCTTTTCTTTGAAGCAAATCACTCAATTCTAAAGCTTTAATATACATGAGTGTTTTTTTGTTATTCACAATGTCTCCTCCCACTGTTTTTCCAAAAGTTTTAGGATCTCCAAAGGCATCTAAATAATCGTCCTGAACTTGAAAGGCAATCCCCAACTGCAGTCCAAAGGCATGCATTTTCTCTTGTTCTTCTATAGGAGCTCCAGCTACCATAGCTCCCATTTTAAGGGCCCCCGCTACAAGTACAGCTGTTTTTTGAATAATCATATGCAGATAGGCATTTTCCGTGACAGCCTCCTTCTCTTCAAAGTCTACATCCCACTGTTGCCCTTCACAAACCTCTAGTGCTGTTTTAGAAAAAAGCTGAGTGAGTGACTTATACAGGGAGGGCTCATAGCCCTCTAAAGCCTGATAAGCCATAATAAGCATGGCGTCTCCAGATAAGATGCCCGTATTTATATCCCATTTTATATGTACCGTTGCAGCGCCTCTTCTAAGAGGAGCGGCGTCCATAATATCATCATGTACTAGGGAAAAATTATGAAAAACCTCAATGGCTAGTGCCACTGGCATAGCTTTTTGAATGTCACCCCCATAAGCATCACAACCCATTAGCGCCAATACAGGCCTTAAACGTTTTCCTCCCAATCCCATAATATACCCAATAGGAGCGTATAAGTTCACAGGCTCCTTTTCAAAAGAGTGTAACTCTAAAAATTGAATAAATATTTTTTGATAATCAGAAACAGTTTGCATGGCTGCATTTTTTTTCAAAAATAGGATATTTAAATGTAAACTGTCCGCACCAAAGCGCTTCTAAAAAAACCTAAGACCAAAAAGGAATATGTTAAACTATTGTAAACTTTGGAAACTTTTATTGTTTTTTAAGTTTCCATGTGTATCTTTGCACCCAATTTAAAAAACAGATGAAAGAAGCCATCCTCAATAAAGCTGCAGAATTATTCCTAACTCATGGGTTCAAAACAGTGACTATGGACCAATTAGCTAGTGAAATGGGTATTTCTAAAAAAACCATCTACAGCCATTTTAGCAATAAAAATGACTTAGTAGACGCCAGCACAAATGATTTGTTTGACAAAATTAGCTGTGGGGTAGACCGCATTTGCACCCTAGGCAAAAATCCCATTGAAGAAATATACGAGATAAAAAAGTATGTCATGCTTCATTTAAAAGATGAAAAATCTTCCCCTCAATACCAACTTCAAAAATACTATCCAAATACTTTTAAGGTTTTACAAAAAAGACAGTTTGCTATGATGCAAGACTGCTTTTTAAGCAATATTAAAAAAGGAATAGCACAAGGAATTTACAGGGAAAATTTAGTGCCAGAATTTATTTTACGCATCTATTATTCTGGGGTAAATGCCATAAAGGATGTAGATCTTTTCCCTCCTTCAATAAACGGAATAGGGGCCCTTATGGATCAATATTTAGAATACCACCTAAGGGGTATTGTGTCTTCTAAAGGCTTGGGTATTTTAAAAGAGACGCTCAGCACACACACCAAAGAAAAATAACTAAATCCTATTTATAAACATTAATCACCACACAACTTCTAACCTTTCACATGAAACAATTATTTACTTTGACACTGTCTATTTTGATTTTTAACCTGGGAATTGCTCAGCAAAAAGATCTTGTAGCTTTTAACATACCTGCGGCCTTTAGCTTACAGACTGCTATAGATTTTGCATTGGACCACAATTACAAAATGATCAATGCCCACAGAGACATTAAAGATGCGCAACTAGAAAAATGGATCACCATAGCCGGGGGACTCCCACAAATTGAAGGGGCTGTGAATTACAACAACCAGCTAAAACAACCCGTGTCCTTAGTTCCGGGAGAATTTGCAGGGGGTGAACCAGGTTCTTTTGTGCCTATAATCTTTGGACAGCCCCAAGGTGCAGGTGCCAGCATTACGCTGCGTCAGCAGTTATTTGATGGCTCTTATATAGTAGGCGTCCAAGCCGTTCAGAGTTTTATTACTTTTTCTGCCAACAACAAAGAAAAAACACAGCAGGAAGTCATTAAAATGGTGGTACAAGCTTATGGAAATGTGCTGCTAGCAAAAGAAGGCTTACAAATTGTTAAAAATAACAGAGACAATTTAGCTATTAGCTTATTAGAAATAAAACAAGTAGTAGCCAATGGCTTGGCAGAAGAGGAACAAGCAGAGCAACTTCAAATTACCCTCTCTAATGTAGAGAGCCAGCTGCGTAATTTTCTAAGATTAGAAGATATTAGTCTCCAATTATTTAACTTAAGTTTAGGGCTTCCTATAGAGTTAGCCACCGCATTGTCTGACGACTTAGAAAATTTAGCAGCAGCTCAGATAGATTACAGCCTAGCCACAGCCCCCCTTATTATAGAGCAAAATGTAGATTATAAATTGGCCCTTAATTTAAATGAGCAGCGTTATTTTGAATTAAAATTAGCTAAATCTAGGGCCCTACCTACCCTAAATAGTTTTGTAAACTATGGAACAAACGCCTTTAGTGACTCATTTAGCTTTTTAAATGGGTCTCAGCAATGGTTTAATTCTTCTGTTCTAGGCGTAGACCTTAAAATTCCTCTCTTCAGTTCTTTTAAAAGGAACGCTACCACTAAAAGAGCTAAAATAGCCCTCTTAAAGTCTGAAACTCAATTAATAGAGGCCTCAGAAAGCATTAGACTGCAATGGGAAAGATCTAAAAGTAATTTTATTCTAGCCATTGAAAACTATAGAACTTCTAAAGAAAACTTAGGGCTAGCCAATAGAATTGCAAAAAAAAATGAAACCAAATTTAAAGAAGGGCTGGCCTCTAGTTTTGAACTACGGGAAGCACAATTGCAACTCTATACCGCACAGCAAACTTATTTAGAAGCCATGCTCACACTTATTAACAACAAGACGGCTCTAGAACAAATTGTAAATACAGAATCTTAAAACTAAACTCCTGAATATTTAACTAATTAATCATGAAAAAATCATATTCTTTATTAGCCGTAGTACTTTTTTTAGTGAGTTGTGGTTCTTCAGATAACACCACTGTTTCTGAGGTAATAGCCAGCCAAAATTTAGAGCGCATACGCACAAAAAAAGCGAGTGTCACAGAAAGTCTAAATATATTAGAAGCAGACCTAAATGCATTAGAGGTAGCCATTGCTAGTCTAGACACCAATGAAAACATCCCCCTTGTAACTACTTTTGAAGTAAAGCCACAGCTTTTTAACCACTACTTAGATTTACAGGGAAATGTAAAAACAAGGGAAAATGTATTGCTCTATCCGGAAATGGCTGGAACCCTTATGCAGGTGCTTATTAAAAAAGGAGATGCCGTTAAAAAAGGACAGTTATTGGCTATCATAGACAATGGTGGTATGAGCAACCAACTGTCTCAGTTAAAAACTCAAGCAACCCTTGCTAAAACAACCTATGAAAGACAGGCAGTCCTTTGGGCACAAAAAATTGGTTCTGAAATTCAATTTCTACAAGCTAAAGCACAAGCAGAAGCACAAAAAAACGCAGTGCAACAACTAGAAAAAGTATTGGCTAAAGCCCGTATTTTAGCCCCTTTTTCTGGAATTATAGACCAAATACTCAAAGACCCAGGAACTGTAGTGGCACCAGGAGGTTCAGGTTCTGAGATATTCAGACTTATTAACCTCAATCATATGTACATAGACGTAGATGTACCAGAAGGGTATTTAGGGGCAGTTACTAAAGGTAGAAAAGCAGGCGTTTACTTCCCTGTTTTGCAAGACAGTGTGGGGGCTATAGTAAGAGAGACGGGCAACTACATTAACCCAAATAATAGGTCTTTTACAGCAGAAATTGCCGTAGAAAACCCAAAAGGACTTATTAAGCCCAACTTAAACGCAAGAGTTCATATTAATGATTACACCAGTGAAGCAGCTCTTTTAATTCCACAGTCTGTTATTTCTGAAAATGCCGATGGGGAACAGTACGCTTATGTAGCAGAGCTCACAGCTGGAACTGCCATTGCAAAAAGGCATATTATTACTACGGGGAAAACTCAGGGAGACTTTGTAGAAATCCTCAGTGGCCTTAAGGCTGGAGACCTCATTATAAAGGAAGGAGCTAGAAGCGTAAAAGACGCACAAAGCATTAAAATTTTAAACTAATTTCATGAGTAAGCAACAAAAAAACGTCAATAAAGAGTTTAAACTCTCTTCATGGGCCATAGATAACCCTTCAGTGGTGTACGTCATGATTGGCATCTTCTTTTTCCTAGGTCTATCTGCCTATTTTGAAATGCCTAGAGAAGATTTTCCAGAGATTGTGGAAACCAAAATATACGTGTCTACCCCTTACCCAGGAAATACGGCAGAAGACATTGAAAGACTCATTACAGACCCCTTAGAAGACAAGCTAAAAAACCTCTCTAATATTGTAGAAATAGTCTCTACCTCTCAGGAAGATTACGCTATTATTACCGTAGAATTTGATGAGGACATTTCAGTAGAAGCAGCCAAACAAAAGGTTAAAGATGAAGTAGACTCTAAAAAAGCAGGAGAAGATTGGCCCACCTTTAACGGTGCAAAAGTAGAACCTAATGTGTTTGACTTAAACCTATCTGAAGAGATCCCTATTATGAATATTAATCTCACAGGAGATTATCCGGTAGAAAAACTAAAGGCTTACGGAGAATATTTAGAAGACCTAATAGAAGACCTATCACAAATTAAGAAGGTAGATATTAGAGGCGCACAAGAAAAAGAAGTAGAAATAGCGGTAGACATCTATAAAATGATGGCCTCTCAAGTAAGTTTTAATGATATTTTACAAGCCATTGGAAACGGGAATATGACACTTTCTGCCGGTAACTTAGTGAGTTCTGGCCAGAGAAGAACCATTAGAATTTTAGGGGAAATTGAACAGCCTAAGGAGTTAGAAAATTTCATTGTAAAATCTGACCAAGGAGCCGTGTACCTCAGAGATATTGCTGACGTGAGCTTTAAAGACAAAGAGAAAACCACTTACGCCAGAAAAGAAGGCAAAAGTGTTGTGATGTTAGAAGTGAAAAAGCGCGCTGGAAAAAACATGATCCAAGCTGCAGATGAAATTAAAGTACTTATAGCCAAGGCACAAAAAGAGGTCTTGCCAAAAGACTTGGATATTTCTATCACCAATGATTCTTCTTCTAGAACATTAAACCAAGTAGATGACTTAGTAAACAACATCATATTTGGTATTTTATTGGTAGTGACAGTCCTCATGTTTTTCTTAGGTTTTAGAAATGCCCTCTTTGTGGGTTTTGCTATTCCTATGTCTATGTTTATGTCTTTTGTGATTTTAAACTTATTGGGTTATACGCTAAATACCATGGTGCTCTTTGGCCTTATTATGGGTCTAGGTATGCTGGTAGACAACGGAATTGTAGTAGTTGAAAATGTATATAGACTTATGTCTGAAGGCGTGCCAAGAGTACAGGCAGCCAAACAAGGAATTAGTGAAATTGCTTTTCCTATAATTATCTCTACGGCCACTACTGTAGCCGCCTTTGTACCGCTAGGTCTTTGGCCTGGAATTTTTGGACAATTTATGATCTATTTCCCCATCACCCTCTCGGTAGTGCTGGGATCATCACTATTTGTTGCTATTTTTATGAATTCCATGTTGGTGTCTCAGTTTATGGAGGTAGGTGACAAAGAGCTCACTAAAAAACAACTCTATAGGATTTCTGGGGTATTGGGAGGTTTTGGACTTTTTATAGTGATTTTTGGAGGTAGTATGAGAGGCCTTGGAACGCTCATGATTTTAACAGCAGTGCTGTTTTGGGCCTATAAATACGGAATTAAAAGATGGGCTAATAAATTCCAAGCAGGAAGTTTAGTCCGTTTTGAAAACTGGTATGAAAGACAGTTAAAAAGAGCCCTAAGGGGTAAAAATGTATACTGGTATTTTGGGTCTACTGTGTTACTTCTCATCTCTGCTTTTATGTTCTTTGGAATGTCTGTAGGTGCCGGAAGAACAAAAATTGAGTTTTTTCCAAACAACACCCCCAACCAAATTATTGTGTACATAGAGTACCCTCAGGGAACAGATATTGAAAAGACCAACACCATTACCCTAGACATTGAAAAAAGAGTAGCAGAAGTCTTAAATGCCCCAGAGCAATTAGACAATGGTTACAACTTTTTGGTGGAGGCATCTATTTCACAAGTAGGAGAAGGTGCAGGAAACCCACAAACAGATGGAGGCTCTAGTGCAGAAATGCCCCATAGAGGTAAAATCACAGCCTCTATGAGAGAGTTTAAGTACAGACGTGGAATGGACACTGAAGTGCTAAGAAAAAAAGTGCAAGAAACCTTAAAAGGAGTGTACCCAGGAGTGGCTATTTCTGTAGAAAAAGATGAGAATGGACCACCGGCAGGCTACCCTATCAATATAGAATTAGAAGGGACTGACTATGACGCTCTTATAGTGTCTGCGGAGAAAATGCGCAATTTTATTAATACCAAAAATATTCCTGGTATTGCAGAACTTAAAATAGATGTAAACAAAGGAAAACCTGCTATGCTTGTAAGTGTAGACAGAGTTAAGGCTGGAACCTTAGGAGTAACTGTAGGACAGGTAGGCATGCAGCTCAGACGCTCTCTCTTTGGTGAAAAGGCAGGAGTTTACAAAGAAGACGGAGATGACTTTGACATTAATGTGCGCTTTAATGAAGACTTGCGTTACAATAAAAGTGCCCTATTTAATCAGAACATTATTTTTAGAGATCAAGCTTCTGGGCGTATTAAAGAAATTCCAGTATCTGCCGTCACTTCTCAAAAAAATACCGCTGCCTTTTCTGCCATTAAACACAGAGACAACAAAAGGGTGGTGACCGTATATTCTGGTTTAGAGCCAGGTTTTACAGACGCACAGATTATAGTAAATGAAATTAGGACTCAAATGCAAAACTATCATGAAATTCCTAGTGACATTAAAATAGATTACACCGGACAAATTGAAGAGCAAAACAAACAAATGGCTTTTTTAATGGGGGCTTTCTTCTCAGGATTGGGCCTCATCTTATTATTGCTTATCTTTCAATTTGGAGGCGTTTCTAAGCCTCTTATTATTATGATAGCCATTTTCCTCAGTTTTATTGGGGTATTCTACGGGCTTATTTTTACGGGCTGGAGTTTTGTAATTATGATGACCATGGTAGGAATTATTTCTCTAGCGGGTATTGTCGTAAATAATGGGGTGGTATTATTAGATTACACCCAATTACTTATAGACCGCTTTAAAGTATCGCATAATATAGAAGACCAGTATTTGTTGTCACAGCCAGACGTAAAAAGACTTATTATTCAGTCTGGAAAAGCAAGACTAAGACCTGTAGTGCTTACCGCTGTCACTACTGTTTTAGGATTAATCCCACTGGCTATTGGACTCAATATAGACTTCTTTTCTCTGTTCTCTAGTTTAGATCCTAAGGTATATATTGGAGGTGACAACGTGATTTTCTGGGGACCATTGGCTTGGACCGTGATCTTTGGCCTTATCATAGCCACCTTCTTAACCCTTATTATTGTACCGGTGCTCTTTTTTATCAGCTACCGCTTAAAGATTGCACTCTATAAAAGTAGGGTGACAGAAGAAGTGATAGAAGAAAAAGCAGTGTCATAAAACACACTCATTTACTTAAAAGAAAAGGCCCCAAATTGGGGCCTTTTCTTTTAACTTTACTATGTAGCTTTTTAACTAGATCAGCGAAATTTACTTATTTAATACAACAGTTCCTTTATTGTCCCACTGCGTAATAGCCGCCATTTTATTATTGATAAAATCTACTTCTTTAAGAGCCTGTCCTTCCCAGAAAAACCATTTTCCTGTCTTTACTCCAAGGTTGTAAGAACCCATGGCTAGTTTGTTTCCCTCTTTGTTAAACATGGTCCACTCACCGTGAAGTTTCCCTGCCATATAAAATCCAGTTTGAGCCACCGCTCCATTGTCATAAAAGAGGGTCGCTTTTACAAGATCTCCCTGCTTTTTGTAGGTGGGTTCTGGAGCCTGAGCTGCCAATGCCATAGTGGTTATAAAGGCAACAAAAAATAATAGATTTTTCATAATAACTGTTTTTAGGGTTTAAAATCAAGCACTTTCAGTTTCATCTGTATGGTCACAGCGCTATACTCAAATATACAAATATTTTATGCTCAAGTTACTTTTAGGTAACGTTTAGTTTACATTAAATTAACATTGAGCGGTATCTTATTGAATTTCAGTGTTTTAATATAAGGGTCTAAGTGCTATTTATAGTGCATTATTAAAAATAAAAGGGATCTATAGGCAAAAAACTAGCTGTTATTTGCGGTCATTCACATTAAAAAATAGGGCCTCCACACAAATAAAAAAACGCTCCAAAAACGCTTTGCTTCACTTAACTTCTTAAATTTGTACCCTAGAATCACAGGCATGTATAGAAGTCACCATTGTGGAGCGCTCAGCGCAAAAGAAATAGGGCAAATAGTCACTTTAAGTGGTTGGGTCCAAAAAGTAAGAGACCAAGGCTTTATAGGCTGGGTAGATCTCAGAGACCGTTACGGCGTCACCCAACTTATTTTTGACGCAGAAAGAACGGCCCCAGAACTCTTGCAAATGGCCAAGGACTTGGGTCGTGAAACCGTTATTAAAGTGACTGGAAAAGTCATAGCGCGTAACAATGCCAACCCCAACATGAAAACGGGTGCCATTGAATTACTGGTACAAGAAATCACTATTTTAAATACCGCAAAGACCCCTCCTTTTACTATAGAAGACCAAACAGACGGCGGCGAAGAATTGCGTGCCAAATACCGTTATTTAGACATTAGAAGAAATCCCGTTAAAAACAACCTCATTTTTAGACACAAAGTGAGCATGGCTGTTAGAAAGTTTCTTTCAGACCAAGGGTTTATAGATATAGAAACCCCTTACCTCATAAAATCTACCCCAGAAGGCGCTAGAGATTTCGTAGTGCCAAGCCGCATGAATCCAGGACAATTTTACGCCCTACCCCAATCTCCACAAACCTTTAAACAGCTCCTTATGGTAGGGGGTATGGATAAATACTACCAAATAGTAAAGTGCTTTAGAGATGAAGATTTAAGGGCAGATCGCCAGCCAGAGTTTACTCAGATAGACTGTGAAATGGCCTTTGTAACACAAGAAGATATCCTAGATGTTTTTGAAGGCCTCACTAGAAGCTTACTCCTTGACATTCACGGCATTGAAATTAAGGAATTCCCAAGAATGACCTATGCCCACGCCATGGAAACCTACGGAAATGACAAACCAGACATTCGTTTTGGAATGAAGTTTGCCCAGCTAAACTCCCTAGCTCAGCACAGAGACTTTACGGTCTTTAACAGTGCCGCTTTGGTAGTTGGAATAGCCGTGCCTGGCGCCAATAGCTATACTCGTAAAGAAATAGACGCCTTAATAGACTGGGTGAGAAGACCACAAATAGGCGCTACAGGAATGGTTTATGTGCGCTGTAACCAAGACGGCACTTTTAAATCTTCTGTAGATAAATTTTACAATGAAGAAGACTTAGCCAGCTGGGCAAAAGCTACTGGCGCAAAAGCAGGAGACCTTATTTGTGTACTGTCTGGGGACACAGATACCACCAGAACACAAACATCGGCGCTCCGTATGGAGCTAGCCACACGTTTAGGCCTTAGAGACCCAAAGGTATTTGCCCCTCTGTGGGTGGTAGACTTCCCCCTCTTAGAAAAAGATCCAGAGACTGGTCATTTTCACGCCATGCACCACCCATTTACCGCTCCAAAACCAGAACATTTGGCCCTGCTAGACACAGACCCAGCGGCGGTAAATGCCAATGCTTATGACCTGGTGCTAAACGGAAATGAAATTGGCGGGGGCTCTATTAGAATTCACGACCGCGCCACCCAATCCAAAATGCTGAGCCTCTTAGGCTTTAGTGAGCAGCAGGCGCAAGAACAATTTGGTTTTCTAATGGACGCATTTGAATACGGAGCGCCACCACACGGAGGTTTGGCCTTTGGCCTAGACCGTTTGGTTGCTATTTTAGGTGGTCAAGAGACCATTAGAGACTTTATTGCTTTTCCTAAAAACAACTCAGGGAGAGACGTCATGATAGACGCTCCTGCAGCCTTAGACAGGGCACAACTAGAGGAGTTACACCTCAGCAGTACCGCAAAAAAAATATAGGCACTCCCCCTTAAAAGGGCCGCCTCATTATGGAAGGAAAAAAGAAAAACAGATTGACCAGGTTCCTCATTTGGAGGGCCAAGCACATTAGCAACAAGCAGTTTATTTATCTGCTGGCCATGCTTATTGGTTTTACCTCTGGTGTAGGCGCCGTTATTTTAAAAAACCTGACCCACTTTTTCCAGCATTTATTAGAAGGCCGCTTGGTTAAATACTACCACCACGCATTTTACTTTGTTTTCCCCCTTTTAGGTCTTTTCTTGGTTTACTTAATTATTAAATACCTCATTAGAAATAAGGTGAGTCACGGCATTCCTTCTACTCTTTTTGCCATGGCCAAGAGAAAAGGAATTATGAAGCGCCACCAGATGTTTGGCTCTATCTTAACGGCGCCCATTACAGTAGGTTTTGGAGGTTCCGTAGGGCTAGAAGGACCCACTGTAGCTACCGGAGCAGCCATTAGTGCCAATATAGCTAGGCTGTTTCACATGAACCAGTCTAATAGAAATTTACTCATAGGCTGCGCAGCAGCAGGCGCCCTGTCCTCTATTTTTAAAGCCCCCATTGCGGCCATTATTTTTGCTATAGAAGTATTTAGCCTTCAGCTTACCATGGTCTCTTTACTCCCGTTATTACTGGCTTCTATTACAGCCATTATCACTTCCTATTTCTTTTTTGGCTCAGATATTCTACTGCCAGTAAAACTGGCCGATGCTTTTACCATAGCAGACGTTCCCTACTTCTTGCTCTTAGGAGTAGTGGCAGGTCTCACCTCAATATATTTCACCACCGTCTATGAATACATCCAAAAGGGATTTAACCTCATGCCAAAACCCTGGCACAGAATGCTGGTGGGAGGGACACTATTAGGGGGGCTTATTTACCTAATTCCACCCTTGTACGGGGAGGGTTTTGAGGTCATTAATAATCTTTTAAAAGGCAATTCAGCAGCTGTGCTCCAAGGGAGTCCCTTTGGTTTAGATCCCCAAAATGTGTGGGTAGTCATTGGACTACTAGTGGGTTTGGTAGTTTTTAAAATCATAGCGTCGGCTCTTACCTTTGGAGCGGGAGGTGTAGGAGGTATTTTTGCTCCTACCTTATTTATGGGCGCTATTATGGGCCACGCTCTAGGTAAAATTATTAACCAACTAGGCTGGTTTGGCGGCTCCGTATCTGTCACTCAATTTACACTGGTAGGGATGTGCGGGCTTATGGCAGGAGTCCTGCACGCTCCGCTTACTGCCATATTTCTCATTGCCGAGCTCACTGGAGGTTACGAGCTTTTTATACCACTTATGATTACGGCCGCCATGGCTTACACCATTACTAAATACGTACAACCACACTCCGTTTACACCATGGAGTTGGGGCGCAAAGGAGAGCTTATTACCCATGACAAAGACCAAGCCGTACTCACGCTTATGGATATTGAGAGCGTGATAGAAACCAATTTTATTTCCCTGTCTCCAGACCAAGATTTAGGCCAAATGGTACAAGAAGCCATTGTAAAATCTAATAGAAATATTTTTCCTGTGGTCTCTTCACAGGGAGCGCTTCTAGGCATAGTCCTTTTGGACGATGTACGCCCGCTGATGTTTAACAGAGAGCTCTACCAGGAAGTAAAGGTTCGAGATCTCATGCATAGCCCGCCAGATATCATAGACGTAGACCAGGATAAAATGACAGACATTATGCAAAAATTTCAAGAAAGTGCCGCCTGGAACCTACCCCTTATAAAAGAGGGGAAATACCACGGCTTTATTTCAAAGTCTAAACTACTCACCGCCTACAGAAGAAAGCTCATTCACTTTAATTTTTAAAATATGTTTAACCGCTACAAAAGAACCCTTATTGGACTGTTTGTTATGGGTTGTCTTTCAGCCATGGTTTACGGACTAATACTAAAAGAAACAGACCCTACCCTTGGAAACTCTTATGTAGGCTTTGGAACCCTTTTTTTGTTTTTAATAGCCATGCCAGTCTTTATTTTTTCAGAAGCCAAAGGAAAAAAGATCCATGATTATATGCTCACAGAAGAGAATATTAAAAAGATGCAAGGGAAAAGTAAAAACAATAAAAAAAAAGAAGACAAAGATTCAAAAACCATTGAAAATTTGTAATTCCATAGTTTTTTTAACGAACCTATATACAATACATTATATTTCAGTACCTTAGTGATATATTTATCTATCAAACTCTAATGCAATGACTGGAACAGTAAAATTTTTTAATGGATCTAAAGGCTATGGATTCATCACCAACGATGAAACAGGTAAGGACACTTTTGTACACGCTACTGCTCTAAACGGCGTTCAAATTAACGAAGGTGACAAAGTCACCTATGAAGAGGAAGAAAGTGAAAAAGGAAAAACCGCAGTAAGCGTTTCTCTTTTATAAAATACATTTTCTTTAAAAACTTAAACCCTGAAAGTGCTTTTCAGGGTTTTTTATTTTATCTTTTTTTAGAAAAAAATTCTTTTAATAATGTAGCGGCCTCTTCTGCCATAAGCCCGCCCACCAATTCTGTTTTAGGATGTAGCGGACTTTTTGCCGCCCCTTTAAACTGGCTAATACCGCCTCTTTTCGGGTCAGAGGCCCCATACACCACCTTAGAAATCTGGCTCCAATACAAAGCGCCAGCGCACATAAGGCATGGCTCTAGGGTGACATAGAGCGTACAGCCCATTAAATATTTTCCGCCTAAATGGTGGGCCGCAGCAGTAATGGCCTGCATTTCTGCATGGGCCGTCACATCTGTAAGCAACTCTGTGAGGTTGTGGGCCCTAGCAATAATGGTGTCTTTGGCTACCACCACAGCCCCTACCGGGATTTCGCCTTTTTCAAAGGCCGTATGCGCCTCTTGTAAGGCACGCTGCATAAAATACGCGTCTGTAAATATAGGTTCCACACTATAAAAATACGTTTTTTAAGTAGGTCTAACAAAATTCAAAATTCTGTACCTTTACTCCGTATTAAAATCACGCACAAAAGCAGCAAATGAATTACCTATCACAGATTCAAGACCCAAAAGACCTTAGGGCCTTAGCGCCAGAAGCCTTAACTGCTGTGGTACAGGAACTCAGGGATTTTATTATTCATGCAGTAGCCACCAAGGAGGGACACCTTGGCGCCAGCTTAGGGGTGGTAGAACTCACCGTAGCCCTTCACTATGTGTTTAATACCCCTCAAGACCCTCTTATTTGGGATGTGGGACATCAGGCCTATGGACACAAAATACTCACAGGCCGCAGAGACCTCTTTGAAAGCAACCGCCAATGGGGTGGTATTAGCGGTTTTCCAAGCAGAGAAGAAAGTGTGTATGACCCCTTTGGGGTGGGTCATTCCTCTACAGGAATATCGGCAGCTTTGGGCATGGCCCTAGCCGCCCTAGAACAGACAGAGAAAACACATATAGTAGTAGTGGGAGACGCCGCCATAGCCTCTGGAATGGCCCTAGAGGGCTTAAACCACGCAGGAGACACCAAGGCAAACTTGCTGGTCATTCTCAATGACAACCAAATGGGTATAGACCCAGCAGTAGGAGCCCTTAAAAAACACTTTAACGCGCTTAGCAAAGCATCTGAAAAACTCCAAAATAAACAAGAAAGTGCGTATACAAACAAATTGGCCTATACAAACCCCCTAGACCAAGCCTATAGTTTGACTCACAGCGACGCCTTAGAAAACAAAAGCCAAAATATTTTTACAGCCCTTGGTTTTTCCTATACTGGGGTAGTAGACGGCCATGACCTAGACACTCTTTTAGCCGTATTAAAAACTCTAAAACAGCAAAAAGGGCCCAGAGTGCTACATATAAAAACAACCAAGGGAAAGGGTTTGTCCCAGGCAGAAGCAGACCAGGTGGGCTATCACGCCCCCGGTAAATTTAATGTAATAACAGGAGAAAGAATGGCAACCCCCGCACAGGGCCCAGCAAAATATCAAGATGTTTTTGGAGCGTCTATACTAGAATTGGCTTATGAATTTCCTGAAATTATGGCCATTACACCCGCCATGCCCACAGGCAGCAGCCTAAAATATATGATGGAAATTTTTCCAGAAAGGGCTCTAGATGTAGGTATTGCAGAACAGCACGCCGTCACCCTAGCTGCTGGCATGGCGGCAGCAGGTAAACTGCCCTATTGCGCTATTTACAGCACTTTTTTACAGCGGGCCTATGACCAACTCATTCATGACGTGGCCTTGCAAAACCTCCCCGTAGTATTTTGCATAGACCGGGCAGGTATAGTAGGACAAGATGGTGCCACCCACCACGGTGTTTTTGATTTGGCCTTTCTACTGCCCATTCCCAATATGGTCATAGCAGCCCCCTCAGACGAAGGACAGCTTAGAAACCTGCTCTACACAGCCGCAGAGCGGTTCCAAAAAAACCCTAAAAATACAGGCCCCATGGCCATTCGCTACCCACGAGGGGCAGGGGTTTTAAACCACTGGAAAAACCCCTTTATTTCTCTACCCATAGGAAAAGGGGCAGTTTTAAAAAAAGGCAATAAAATTGCTATTTTAAGCATCGGTCCCATCAAGCACGAGATCACTGAGGCCCTTCATATAATAGGCAAAGACCCCTTACAAGAAACCTCTATTATAGAAGCCTTTGGTCACTTTGATATGATTTTTGCAAAACCCCTAGACCATGCCTTATTAGACCTTATTAAAGAAAACTATTCCCAAATAGTAACTCTAGAAGACGGCGTAATATCCGGCGGATTTGGCGCCTCGGTGGCGCAGTACATAGGCTGTACTGGTCAGGGAAACTCCTTAGAAAAAATAACCCATTGGGGGGTGCCAGACGCCTTTATAGGTCATGGCAAACCAGAAAAACTTTATAAATCCTTAGGCCTAGACGCCCAGAGTTTAGCCCTTAAATTACTCACTTTAATATCATAATATTTTTTAAATCTATAACAGAAAAAGCCTCCATACTCTGTACAAGCAAGACACATATGATTTTAAGACCTTATTTTTTAACACTCCCTCTAACGCTTTTCTTAGCCATTGTTACCCTTAGCGCGCCCATAAAAGCACAGCAAACGCAAGACAGTATTCCTCCAGTTGTTTTAGACAGCCTCTTAGAAGTGCTCTTGGACAGTACAGATATGGCGGCCATTGCTATGAGAGCCCTCCAGATAAAAGCGGGAAGTAAAAAAGCAGGTGCTGCTATTAAAAACCACACAAGCAATCTTAAAAAAATAGCGGCCTTACAAGAGCGCCTTAAACGCTTTAAAATGCCTTCTTTCTGGAAAAAGAAAAATAGGGTAAGCATGAACCTCAACGAGGTAGCCTTTGTAAACTGGAATGCAGGGGGAATCAACTCAATAGCCGTGCTGACTGCCGCCCGTTTTGAGCGCAATTACGCCTTTAGGTACATACAATGGACCAACTCATTAGATTTTAGATTTGGACTCAACGTAAGAGAAGGAGAAGGCGTCCGTAAAACGGATGACGCCCTTAGGCTCACCTCTACCTTTGGTTATAGAAGTGACACCATATCCAAATGGTACACCTCTGGTAAATTAAATTTTAATACCCAATTGGCCAACGGATATAAGTATCCCAATGCAGAGGACCCCATTTCCCGCTTTATGTCTCCAGGCTATCTCTTTTTAGGAGTGGGAACCTCCTATATAGACGAGGATAAAAAAATAAATCTATACATTTCTCCCCTCACCCAAAAAGCCACCTTTGTATTAGATAGAAACTTGGCCAATCAAGGCGCCTTTGGTGTTCAGAAAGCGGTCTTAGATGAAAATGGGCAGGTACTCTCTGCAGGGAAAAACACTTTTATGGAACTTGGTTTTCTAGTGACCCATAGCTGGGAAAAAGAAGTGTACGAAAACGTGAATATGCAGAGCAGGTTAAGTCTCTACTCAGACTATCTAAACAGCTTTGGAAATATAGACATAGACTGGGAATTGAATTTTAACCTCAAAGTAAACCAGTTTATCTCTGCCAACATTGGGACCCACCTCATCTATGACGATGATATAAAGTTTGACCAACAAAGGGCCGCCAACGGAACTATTATTAGTGAAGGTATTCCCAAAACCCAATTTAAGCAGCTGCTTGGGCTG
>Ga0222670_1000197_pt1 | contig 28153 bp, 41 predicted proteins | sample AntAcemetagen732_FD_181148 | JGI IMG/M metagenome (GOLD analysis project Ga0222670, IMG submission 181148) | Saline water microbial communities from Ace Lake, Antarctica - #732 | ecosystem: Environmental > Aquatic > Non-marine Saline and Alkaline > Saline | place: Antarctica: Ace Lake... | reverse complement strand
CTGAGTCTAACTTCGAATGATTATAATTAAAAGTTAGATGTAAATTTTTAACAGTCTTTTAAAGAATTAGATAAGCTTAATATCATTTCAAAATATAAATTTTTATTTGTGTCAAAACTTGATCCTAACGGGTCAAATGATCTTGTAAGTATGCTAGAATCTTGTGCTATTGATTTAATTATATTTGGATTAAATTGAGGCTCAGAAATAATACAATTAATATTTTGCTTTTTAATTATTTTATGAATTTCTGAAACTTTCTTTGCGCTTGGCAATGCCTCTTCATTTAAAATTAAAGCTCCAGCAGACGAAACATCAAATCTTTTTTCAAAATATTGATATGCATCGTGAAAAACTATAAATCGTGCATCTTTGTTAATAGACAAATTAATTTTTTCAATTAGCTCATTAAGTGAATGATTTAATTTTTCTGCATTAGAGTAATATACATTTTTTTTATTTGGATCTTTTAGAGATAGTGTCTTGGCTATTTCATTAACAATTTCTATTGCATTTTTAGGATCTAACCAAATATGCGCATCAAATTCTCCATCTGCATGGTCATCATGGTCATCATGGTCATCATGGTCATCATCATATCCTTCTACTTCAAGAATATTTTCTTCTTTAAATTTTAATTTGATAATACTATCAAGGTCCATAAATGATACTTTTGTTGCATTATTGGCAATAGACTCTAATGGCTTAATCATAAATGTTTCAAGATCTTCTCCCACCCAAAATATTATTTCTGCGTCTTCTATCATTTTTGCATGGGAAGGCTTTAATGAGAAATTATGTGGTGAATTACTGCCATCTACAATTAAACTTGGGGATCCTAATCCGTCCATAACACCAGCTACTAATGAATGAATAGGCTTGATTGTTGTTACAACTTTTACTTCAGCATTTAAAGAGGAATAAGAAATTAAAAAAGAAAACGAAAGAAGAATTTTTAGTAAAGTAGATAGGTTATTAATTTGTTTTATTTTCATTTTCAATGTTATACAATAAATGTAATAATATTACAAGTAATAATATAACATATCTTTATTACAGAAATAAAATGCTGAATCAAAATAACTTATTAGTGAAATTAAATAATGCTGGTGTAAAAAAAAATAATAAGTGGCTAGTAAAAGGTGTCTCCCTTGAGATACATAAAGGACAAATTGTAACTTTAATTGGGCCTAATGGTTCAGGCAAAACTACTACAGCTAAGATAGTTTTAGATATTTTCAAAATTGATGAAGGTGAACTAATAAAAAATACTAATAAATTAGCTTATGTTCCTCAAAAGATAGCTATTGATTGGACATTACCACTGAGAGTTTTTGATTTTATGACTTTAACTTGTAAATTAAAAATATCAGAAATTGAAGATGCTTTATCATTAACTGGCGTTGTTGGTCATCTGTACAACGATATTCGTAAATTATCAGGAGGTGAATTTCAGAGAGTTCTTATCGCAAGAGCTATTGCAAAAAAACCAGAATTGTTAATTTTAGATGAGCCAGTGCAAGGTGTTGATTACTCGGGTGAAATTGCTCTTTATAATTTGATTAAAAAAATCTCCAAAGATTTTAACTGCGGAATACTTCTAATCTCTCACGATTTACATTTTGTTATGTCTGCTACTGATCACGTTATTTGTTTAAATGGTCATATATGCTGTTCTGGGGCACCAAGTGTTGTTTCAAAAAATCCAGCTTATTTAGAATTATTTGGTGAGCGCACCTCATCTACTTTAAGTTTATATGAACACAAACACGATCATACCCATGATTCTGATGGGAGTATTTCCAAATAGATGTTTGATGATTTTTTTATAAGAGCATTAATTGCCGGTATAGGTGTTGCAATAGTTGCGGGTCCATTAGGATGTCTCGTGATATGGCGTCGTTTATCTTATTTTGGCGATACCTTAGCTCACTCAGCTTTATTAGGAGTTACTTTTGCTTATTCTTTTGAGCTGAATGCTTCATTTTCAGTTTTTATTATTTCAGCTGTTATTGGACTATTACTTTTAAGTTTACAAAAAAGAACAAAATTACCTGGAGATGCTTTACTTGGGATTTTATCACACGCCTCTCTTGCTATAGGACTTGTCATTATTGGCTTCTTATCTTTTATTCGTATTGATCTAATGAGTCTTCTTTTTGGTGATATACTTGCTGTAAGTTTACAAGAAATATTAATAATTTGGGCTGGTGGTTTTTTGATTTTAATTATTTTATTTTTTATTTGGAAATCTTTATTTGCTGCAACTGTGAATTATGAATTAGCGGCAGCGGAAGGTATGAATCCCGACCGCTCGAATTTAATTTTTACAATTTTACTTGCGGGAGTAATTGCAATATCAATAAAAATGGTTGGGGTTTTATTAATTACAGGACTACTGTTAATTCCCGCTGCCATGTCTAGAAATTTTAGTAAAGGACCTTACCAGATGATATTTTTTTCTGCTATAGGAGGAGTATTATCTGTTATTGTTGGATTGTTTGCATCTCTAGAATTTGACATAGCGTCTGGACCTGCAATTATAACTGTAGCCTTAGTTTTTTTTATTTTATCTTTGATACCTTTAAAAAAAATGAGGGCGTTGCAAAAATAATCCCAAATGACTAATATATTGAAATGAAAAATATTCAGGAAAAATTAACAAAAAATCAGCAAATCGTTTTTGACTTACTTGAATTATCTAATGAGCCTTTGAAGGCTTATTCAATACTTTTCAATATACAAGAAAAAGGAATGAAGTCTCCACTTCAAGTATATCGTGCATTAGACAAACTTATGAAGCTTGGAAAAGTTCATAAAATTGAAAGCAAAAATGCTTTTATTGCCTGTAAAAATTCTAATTGTAGTGCGCTTACGTCTACTTCATTTTTGATATGCGAAAAATGCGATAAGGTAACTGAAATCAAAGATGATAAAATCTCAGCTTACTTCTCAAAGATTAGTAACAAATATAATTTAGAATATAGTAAACATAATTTAGAAGTTTATGGCCTTTGTAAGGATTGTAAAAATAAAAACTAATTCTAAAACACTACAATTATTAACTAAACCTAATTAACATTAATAACAAATTTTATTTTACTATCTGATTTAAAATTTAAAAGATAATATACATAAATGGAATTAGATGAATTTTTATTTAATAAATCAATTAGTTATTTAAGTAGATATCCCGCTACTAAAAAAAAACTTGCCATACATTTAGAAAAAAAAATCAAGAGTAAAAGGTATGCTTATAAATATAAGGTTAGTATTGAAGATTTAGGTTTTGCTATAGAACAAGTACTTGAAAAATTAGTTGATCTTAAAATTTTGAATGAAAAGCACTACTTAGAGTCTTTATTTAATTATTACTGTCGATCAATGTTCTCAATCAACAAAATGAAAAATAAATTTTATGTTCAGGGCTTTGATAAAAATGATGTTGATGAATTTATTACCAATACCATCTTTGAGAATCCAGATTTAGAATTTGATATATTGGTAAATTTTGTCAAAAAAAAGAAACTTAAAACTGAAGACGAGCTAACATTTAGAAAAAAATTATTTCAGGCTGGTTTTAATAATGAAAATATACTTAGATTTCTAAAAACTTAATTATTTTGAAGCAGGCGCTTCGATTGTAGCGTTATCTGTCTGCGCTGCATCAGCGTCGATTTTTTTTACTTTTTTAGCAATAATTTGCTTACCACGATACATACCAGTACTTAAATCAATATGGTGAGGTCTGCGTAACTCCCCTGATTTTTTATCCTCAATAAACGATTGTGAAATAGCTCTATCATGAGATCTTCTCATGTTCCTTCTTGAGGGGGATACTTTCTGTTTTGGTACTGCCATAATGAAGCGTTAACTTATTAAAAATTTGTTTAAATTACAATAATAATGTATAAAAATTCCTCAATGAAAGACGAACAAATAGATTTAGGCCACAAAAGAGTATGCCCTTTATGTGCAGCTAAGTATTATGACTTCCATCAAGATGAGCTTGAATGTCCATCATGTGGTAAAACAATACTAGCAGTTAATATCAATAAGCCTAAAAGAGGAAGAAGAGCTGGTGTTATTGCTAACCCAACACAAAATGTTAAAGAAAATGATGATTTGAAGGACTTAATCGAAGAAACTCCTGAAGAAGACTCTGAAACTACTCAAGCAGAAGACTTAAATGAAGATATCACTATAGATATTGCTGCTAACAAAGACCCTGAAGAAAATTCATAAATTTATCTACTATTCAATACTTCTAATATCTTTGCTGAAGCCTCTTCAAATTTTATAGAGTAAGAAATGGCATATTCTCTAGTATATCTTTCGAATGCAACTTGGAACATCTGTCTCTCACTATAGGACTGTTCTGTTTGATCGTCTTTTCTAAATAAATCTCTTACCACATCAGATAAAAGCCTGATATCACCAGAGTTAATTTTTTGATCATATTCTTGTGCTCTTCTACTCCACATTGCTTTTTTAATTTTTGGTTTTTGTTTAAGATTTGTGAAAGTACGAGCCATTGTAGGTTTACTTGTAATATCTCTTAAACCAATAAGTTTAACTTTACTAAAAGGTACACGAATAGTTAATTTATCTTGAAAAAACTGAATTACATATAGCTGCTCTTCAACAAAGTCATATTGAAACTTTTCTACTGTTAATATCCTTCCAACTCCATGAGTGGGGTAAACAATATTATCTCCAGCTTTGAACTCTTGAGAAAATATAATTTTTTTAATTTTAGGGGGTTTTGGTAAAACCATTTTTTTTATGATTTTTCTTTTAATTACTTTTTTTACTACTTTCTTAGTAACACTTTTTTTTACTACTTTAACTTTATTGATTGGAGTAACTTTTTTTCCAGGCATTTTTTTAGTAGTTGTTTTTTTAGTAGTTGTTTTTTTTACTTTATTAATCATTCATTTCCACCTTTTTCACTAAAATAATTATCATACTTATTAGGAATATTTTCCCAATCCTTCGCGTCTTCTGGAGGCTCTTTTTTTATCTTAATATTAGGCCAAACTTCAGAATATTTTGTATTCATTTCTAACCATTGGTTAGCATCTACAAGTGTATCAGGAACAATTGCTTCAACAGGACATTCAGGTTCACAAACGCCACAATCAATACATTCATCTGGATTAATAACTAACATATTTTCCCCTTCATAAAAACAATCAACAGGACATACCTCAACACAATCCATATACTTACATTTGATACATTTATCATTTACTAAATAAGTCATTGGGAGCTTTTTATCTTATTTCTTATACTGATAAAATCTCGATCTTCAATACCTAATAAGATAGATATTTTTCTGACTGTCGCTGTCTCTAAGACATCTTGATCACTATCAATAAGCAGGACTTTCCAACAAATTTTAATAATATTAACTCTTTCTACATAAGATAAGGTACTTTTCAATTCAAGAGTAATTTTAGTTAAATCAGAATTAAAAAAATCCTCATCTTTAAGTTTTATTAACTCAACAGTTGTTTGTTTTTCGTCATAATTAAAGTACTTCTTTAAAAGCTCTGCTGTAATATTAATTTCTTCATCTTTAATGATGTGGTCTGCTGCAATAATTTCAAATATTAATCTATAGATAGAATTATTAAGACTATGATTATTGGACTGTTCATTAATATTCTTTTTAGAAAAAAACTTATTGAATATACTAAACATTAAGTTTTGTTAAATCATTAAAGGGGTTATTAAATAGGGTTTTATTTTGTTTTACTTGCTTTGGTGGAGACTTTATTTTTGGTTTTTGCTTTTCTTTAATAGTATTTTTCATAATTGGATTTGTTTTAAATACCATATAATCATTTTCTCCCATAGGCAAAACTTGCATATTTCTCGAAGATAATATTTCTATCAATTTATCTTTTTTAATTCCAAGTAGGTTCGATAAATCAATTGGTAGGGCATAAGGACCTCTGCTTTCTCTTTTAAATAAACCTTTTTCAAACTCATTATATACATCAAGTCTTATTAAAAAATCTAACTCCTTATGAAAACCTAAAAAAGTATATAGGTTTTTATCATTTTTATTAAAAACTATTGTTGAATTACCATCTCTAGGTATGTAATCGGATACTTTATATTTTATGTCATAAAAGATTCCCCATAAATAAAATTTTATACTCATTAGTTCTGGCCTTAAAAGTTCTGAGTTAAATACAATATTTTTTCCTAATCTAAAGTTTAATCCATGTATTTTTTTTCTTATATTCTCATCAATTTTTTTAAAATCATCTAAAATACCTTTTTTATATATATTGAAGTTACCCTCCATAAGGGAGAATATAAACGCTCTTTCATCGACTGTATTATTGATATGCATGAGTTCAATACCAGGATCAACCCTACTTACGATATTAGTTTGAATCCAATCATTAATCTTAATTTGAATTTTAGATATTTCATCTGAGTTAATGATTTTTTCTTCTACCAATAGTTTAAAATGTGGTCTTAATAACGACTCCCCTTTAGTAATTTGCGCTATATCATCGTCTCCCCAAGTAATAAATAACCCCTCAAGATTCCCATTAGCACTTTGCTTAAAGGATAGTTTTAAGCTGTTGTCAGGAGCACTAATAAAGTTTTCTAAGTTCATTAAGATTTTAGATGAAATTTCTTCAATAATAATTTTTTTATAGTTTTCATTTAATATGCCATTAAATTTATCATAAAAAACTAATCTAAACCCCTCTAATTTTCCAATTATTTCAGTTTTTATTGAAATATATCCACTATCGTCCATGTTTATGTTCTTTGAGCTAAGATTCAAATTTTGAACAATAGCACTTTGATTTTTATCAACAAATTTTTGCAATAAGCTATTATGAATTTCGTCAGAGAGTTTATTTTCAATCTCTTCAACAACTTTAATCCAATTATTATTATGAAGCCACTTATTATGATTGGTTATGTAAAGCCATGTTCTAGTTTCATTTAAGTTATAGATAAGGTCATTAATATTGCCTTTGTAATCTTCTAATTTTGTAATATTTGATCTCAGAAAATCTTCTGATAATTTCCATTCGTTATTAAATAATTCTCCATAGACATTAGCTAATAAAATTAAATGTTTTTCATCAGATATATTTTGAAAATCTGGAATTCTACAAATATCCCATAAGTTTTTTAATTCCTCAGGCGTATTAATGGGATACTTTTTTTTATAATCTCCAAGAAATTTCATTAAAAATTTTTGATCAGCTGCATCTTTTTTCAGAACTAATTTTGGATTTGGAGGGCTTACTCTTAGAGACCTAATTAAATCATAAGGCGACTTAAAAGAAAGAAGTGGGTTTCTCCAAAAAATTTTTTTTATTGGTTCAAACTTATTTAATTGAATATTATCCACTGTCTCTTTATTTTGAAATCTGGCATTCAGGGTACTCCCGAAAAAACCAGCTTTGGTATATCTTCCGGCTCTACCTGCTATTTGAGCTATTTCTAGATCGTTTAACGGGCGGACATACTTTCCATCAAATTTTTCCAAACTAGTAAAATATACCTGGGTAATATCTAAATTTAATCCCATCCCTATAGCATCGGTGGCTACAATATAATCTACATCGCCATCTTCATATAATTTAACTTGGGCATTTCTAGTCTTAGGACTAAGGGCTCCTACTACAAGCGCCACACCACCTTTCAGCATTCTTATCTGTTCTGCCACCTCATATAAATCAATTAAATTAAAAGCTATAATTGCTGATCTTGGTTTTATATTTTGAATCTTTTTATGTGCTATAAAACTCAATTCTGAAAATCTATTTTTAAATTTAATTTCTGCATCAGGTATTAATTCACGAATTAAATTTTCCATAACACTTGAACCTAAAAAAATTGTTTTATGTTCACCCCTCACATATAAAAGTTTTTGTGAAAAAATATGACCACGTTCATAGTCTGAAGTTAACTGAATCTCATCTACACAAATAAATTCAAAATTTTTTTCTGGCATTGATTCGACCGTGCAAAAAAAATATTTAGCATTTTTAGGAATTATTTTTTCTTCACCCGTAATTAATGCAATTTCATCAACTGCATATAATTTACATGCCTTATCATAATTCTCTCTAGCTAAAAGACGTAATGGGAAACCAAAAGCCCCATTTTTATACAAAAACATTTGTTCAAATGCATAAAAAGTTTTTCCTGTATTGGTTGGCCCTAAGATTATTTCTATAAAACTCATTTAAAAAAAAATACTATAACAAATAAGAGGTTGACATAGTTAAATCTTTTTTTAATCTTTTAATTAGATAGCGAGTAATTAATATTCGCACGTTACTAACTAGTTAGTAAGATAAATAAGGAGGCTATAATGGCTGCAAAAAAGAAAAAGGCTGTAACTAAGAAGAAAGCTGCACCTAAGAAAAAAACGGCTGCTAAGAAAGCAGCACCGAAGAAAAAAGCTACTAAGAAAAAAGCTGCACCTAAGAAGAAGGCTGCACCTAAGAAGAAGGCTGCACCTAAGAGAAAAGCTGCACCTAAGAAAAAAGCAGCAGCTAAAAGAAAAAGATAATTTTTTAACTTTTAATTCTTTAGAAGTTCACTTAAAAGCGGGTTATAATAACTCGCTTTTTTTATGTTAAAAATATCAAACCTCTCTTTTGCCCGTGGCAATAAATTAGTTTTAAAAAAAATTAATTTATCAATATCCCATTCTGAAATCGTATTAATTAAAGGCCCTAATGGAAGTGGTAAATCAACTTTACTTTCATGCTTGGCTAATTTTATAGAGCCCTTAGAAGGTACTGTTCATTATTATTCAGATTTAGTTAATCCGACTATTTCATCAAAAAATTTTATTTTTATTAGTGAGGAAAATTATGCCTATGAAGATCTCTCAGTTTTAGAAAACATTCATTATTGGTTAACTATAAATGGGGTAACTCCAAATGATAAAGCAATCGATAGAAGTATTAATTACTTATATAGTGAACTCAATATCAATAAAAAATTTCTACATTTATCTTTTGGACAAAAAAGAAAATTAAGAATGTTATTATTAATGCTAATCGATAAGCCTATATGGATATTAGATGATCCATTTAACGGCTTAGACGAAGAATCAATTAAAAAACTAACAAAAATTATTTCTATGAAAAGAGATCAACAAGGAATGATAATTATTGCAACCCACATCATGCCTATGCTTACAGGGTTGAAAGAGTATAATTTATTATGATGAAAAAATTTTATTTACTTTGCTTAAAAGAGTGGCGTCTAATGCTATTAAAAAGCACTCAAACGTTGATCTTGTTTTGTTTTATTGTAATGGCTTCGTCTATCTTTGGTTTGTCTTTACGTTATATACAAATTGATAGTAAAATATCTATGACCATAATATGGATTTTATTATTTCTAGTAGTTATTATAAAAGTTGAAAAAGTCTACTTGGAAGATTTTAGCGATCCGAAAATTCAACAATATTTAAATTCCATATTTGCTCTGGAAGTAATCGTCTTAGTTAAAAATGTTATGATTTATATAAATTTAGTTTTATTCTTTTTGATAACATCTCCTTTGATATTTCTTACTCTTTCACTTGATTTTAAATTTTTTTGGCAGATTAACATATTAGCGGCCTTATCCCTTCTTAGTCTTGTGTTTATATCTTCTATCACGGCTTCGATTTCAAATTCCAAAAGTAATCGTCTTGCTATTACTAGTGTAGTTACGCTCCCTCTGTTTATACCTATTTTAATATTTTCTATTGGGGCTCTAGATATTGATTTAGGGAATATGAATTCTTACTTATTTTTCTTTGCATATTTTTTATTAAATCTTGCTTTTTCACCGTTATTAACTAGTTTTGCTTTAAAAAAACTATCTATGTAAATGATTGTTCTTAATCCAAAAACTCTTAGCAATTTTTTTGATAAATATAAAAAATTATTATTTTTTTTATTCTTAGCCTTTTCAATTATTTCTTTAGGAATGATTATTTTTATAGAAAATGATTATTATCAGGGTGTTTCTTTTAAAATTATGTTTATTCATGTCCCTGCGGCATGGCTTTCTTTAATGCTTTTTGGAATCATGGGAACTGTTAGTATTATTGGACTTGTTTTTAAATCTCCTACATCTTTTATTATTGCCAGAGCCATATCTCCGATTGGATTATTGATGAGTATAACTGTTTTAGTAACTGGCTCTATATGGGGATACTTAACGTGGGGAGCATTTTGGGTATGGGATGCAAGACTTACTTCAATGCTAATATTAACTTTTATTTATTTGGGTCATTTGATATTGCTTAACTCATTTGAACATTTCCAAAAATCTGATTTTGCGGCATCAATATTAGCTGTAATTGGTCTAGTTAACCTTCCCGTTGTCAAATTTTCGGTTAATTGGTGGACAACATTGCATCAAGGAGCAAGTGTATTTAAAATTGGTGGGCCTAGTCTTTCTGGAATTTATTTAACAACTCTGATGATTAGTTTTTTCTGCATTTTAATCCTTTGTTTGTATTGGATAATAAATATTTTTGTGACAATTACTGAAACAAGAAGATATGAGAGAAGGAAGCTATTTAATGAATAGTCTCTATTTTGTCTTAATATGCTATGGTTTTTTCATAATTTTAGCTGCTGTGACAACGATTATAATTATGAACAGTAAAAAAAGTGTATTAAATAAGATAAGTGAAATTTCAAAAAATCAACCAACAGATAAAAAATAGACTTATTTTTTTTGTTATAATTTTTATCTGCTTTGCTAGTTCCATATATTTAATTAGTTATGCCTTAAAAGACAAAATTTCTTTCTTCTATTCACCTTCAGAAATTGATCAATTGGAAATTGGAGAAAATCAATTACTGCGCATAGGAGGCTTATTAAAGAAAGATACTTTGAGATTAGAAAATGCCATTTGGCATTTTGAGATAACAGATGAAAATGGAATTTCTGTTCCCGTTATATTTGATAAAACACTCCCTAATCTGGTTGAAGAAAATAAAGGCATTATTGTTGAAGGTTTGCTGAAAAATAAAGTTCTAATTGCAATTACTGTACTGGCAAAACATGATGAAAATTATATGCCTCAAAGCGCTATTGACAAAATGAAGTCAGAAGACACATGGAGGGGAAATTAATTGTTATTATTGTCGGGTCAATTTTTTATTTATTCAAATTTGTTTTTAGTTTTATTATTTTTATTTCTGCATCATAAATTCTCATCTTCATTGAGTAAAATCATTTTACTTTTAATTGGGATAACAGGATGTATGCCGTTTATAGTTTTAATGATTGGATTTATTATTTCAGATTTCTCAATTTTAAATGTTGCCGCAAATTCATTTATTGACGATCCTTTATTTTATAGAATTGCTTCTACATGGGGGAGTCATGAAGGATCTATTCTATTATGGGTATTTATTATTAATTTATATCTGCTCATCTATTTATTTAATAATAAAGATTATAAAAATATTATTAGAAATATTTTATTAATTGAAATTGGTTTTATTTTTTACATTATTATAAGTTCTAATCCATTTATCTATTTAGAATCTTTCTCTGATAGTAGGGGCTTGGGACTAAATCCCGTTCTTCAACATTTTTTATTTGTTATACACCCTCCGGTATTATTTTTAGGATATATTGGTCTTATTATTCCTTTTGCAGTTGCTGTTCATATTTTATCAGCACAAAAATTTGATCAAAAGTATTTCATTACAATTTTAAAATGGTCAAAAATTTCATGGTTCTTTCTTACTTCGGGAATTGTTTTAGGATCATATTGGGCGTATTCAGAATTAGGTTGGGGAGGTTGGTGGTTTTGGGACCCAGTTGAAAATGTTTCTTTAATTCCTTGGCTATTAACAACTGCTCTGATTCATTCAACCGCTGTATCAATTAAAAAAAATGAATTAAAAATTTGGTCTCTTAATCTTTGTCTTTATGCCTTTATTGCTGCCATTTTTGGCACTTTTTTAGTTAGATCTAATTTAATTATTTCTGTACACAGTTTCGCTAGTGACCCACTAAGAGGAATGTATCTTTTGGCAATTATTGCCTATCTTCTATCTTTTGCATTATATTTAAATATGAAGAGTATCAAATTATTTAACCAAGATAGATTTAATCTAGTAAGTAGAGAAAGTTTTTTACTATTTAATAATATATTTTTTATTACTGCTGCTCTCACCGTCTTTATAGGAACAATCTATCCACTTTTTGCAGAAATAGCTTATCAAGAAAAAGTTTCTGTCGGCGCTCCGTACTATAATATCACTTTTAATATCTTATTGGCGCCAGCAATCTTATTAATGGCTATTGCCCCTCAATTATCCTGGGGAGGGAATACTGTGAATTTTAAATCTATCTTTAAATTAGTCCTTCTAACTATCATGGTTGGTATAATATTTTTTTTAGTATGGAAAAATATTTATTTTACTTTTGCAGCTATATTATGCTTTCCTATTATCGCAATGAGCATCATTACAATTCCCTCTTTATTAAAAAGTATGAGCCTTTCTTTTGTAAGTCAGTGGTTGGCTCATTTAAGTATAGCTTTATTTATCTTAGCGGCCGTATTTACAGAACAGTTTGACAAAGATTATAATATAGAATTTACCAATACATCAAACATGACTCAATCGTTAAGTCCTGAAATTCAAGTTACTTTAAATAATATTAATGAGAGGTCATACAGCAATCATCAAAAAATTGAAGTAGGCATTACAATTAATAATTCAGGTAAACTTATTTTATTAAGTCCTTCTAAAAATATCTATCAACCCTCTGGACAAACCACAACAGAAGTTTCAAAAAAAAATTATTTCTTTGATAATTTTTATTCTACAATTACCAGTATTACTGAGAATAATGTAATTTTAAATATAGTTTATAAGCCTTTAATTAATTTATTATGGCTTTCGACTATATTGTTAATATTAGGCATAGGTTTATCAATTTTTAGAAAAGAAAAATATGAATAAAATTAAAATTATTATTATACCCATAATATTATTAGCCATAGCTTTAGTCATAATTCTTAATTTAAATAATGATAGAAATTTAGTTGAAAAATCCTACCCCCCATTACCACAAATAATTTTTGAAGAATTGAGTTATTTCAAGAATGAACGAATAGGAAATAATTTAAATGACAAAAAATATATGATTAATTTTTTTGCTTCCTGGTGTGCTCCGTGTTTAGCTGAGCATCCTACTTTTATGAAACTGAAACAAAAAGGTATCATCATTATTGGTATTAATTTTCGTGATGAAGAGAGCAATCTCAATCAGTGGTTAAATGAACATGGGAATCCTTATGAGTATGTTATACGCGATGATGGTGATATTGCCTTTAAACTTGGATTAATAGGCGTTCCTGAAACTTATTTTATTGATAAACAGGTCATATATAAAAAAATTCAAGGCCCTTTATTTGGAAATGATATTGAAGAATTTCTATAAATTATTTTTACTTTTTTTATTATTGTTTCCTTTTAATGTCACATCCCAGGAACAAATAAGAATTGATTTTTATAAGACTATTCGATGTCTTGTTTGTGACGGACAAAGCATTTATGACTCTGAAACAGCTTTTGCCCAAAATTTAAGAGAACAAATAAAGTTGAAATTTAATCAAGGTCTTACAAAAAAAGAAATCAAAAATGAATTACTAACAATATATGGAGAAGACATCAGCTTCCAACCAAAAAAAAATAAAATATTTTTATGGTTTAGTCCTTTTATAATTTTATCTTTAATTTTTGGCTTAAATATTAGTAGATATAAAAAAAAACTTAATAAGAAATAGTATATTTTTTTTCGATTTTCTTAAAAATCACTGTTACTAAATAGTTTAAGGCTAAATAAATTATTCCCGCTGCTATAAAAACTTCTATAGGAGCAAAAGTTTTTGATATGATTTTTCTAGCAATTCCTGTCATTTCCATAATTGTAATGACACTGACCAAAGAACTAGCTTTAATCATTAGGATTATCTCATTTGAATAAGCTGGAATAGATTGACGAATAGCTTGGGGCAAAAGAATTCTTTTAAAGGCTTGAAACTTATTCATACCAAATGCAACTGCAGATTCTGCCTGTCCCTTAATGATAGAATTTAAACCACTTCGAATGATTTCTGAGGTATAGGCTGATGTATTAATTGTTAATGCTAGAACTCCACACCAAAAAGGTTCTTTTAAAACTATCCATATAAAAGATTCTCTAATGGCTGTGAATTGAGCAAGGCCATAATAAATAAAATAAATTTGTACTAAAAGGGGGGTTCCTCTAATCACAAATACAAAACTTCTACTAAAACTATTTAATACAATATTTTTTGTAAGTCTCATCATTACGATACCTACAGACAATAATAGTCCTAGAAATAAGCTTAGAATAATAATTTCTAAAGAAGCTCCCAGTCCTTTTAAAATATCTAAAAAACTTTCGTAAATTAAATTAAAATTCATTAGATAAAACCTTTGCTGTATTTATTTTCAGCAATCATAAAAAACTTATTTGAGAAGGTTGTGAGAAGAAGATATAGAATTCCTGCTGTGACTAAGAATAAAAATGGCTCTCTGGTAGATCCTGATGCAATATGAGTTTGTCTCATAATTTCAACTAGGCCTGTAACAGAAATTAAAGCTGTATCCTTTAAAACTAATTGCCAAATGTTCCCAATGCCAGGAAGTGCAATTCTTAATGTTTGCGGAATCATTATTCCAAAAAGCATCCGTCTACCCTTGATGCCATAAGAATGAGAGGCCTCAATTTGTCCTTTAGGGATAGCCTTAACGGCTCCTCGCAATACTTCTGTCGAATAGGCAGCACAAATAATACCCACACAAAATGCTCCAATAAAAAAAGCATTGATCTCTATATATCCATTGTGTCCGAATATGCTTGCAACAAACATGATGGCAGCACTACTACCAAAAAAAAATAAATAAATAATTAAAAGCTCAGGGATACCCCTGACTACTGTTGTAAAAAAATTTGCTATGAATTTTAAAATCCAACTATTAGAAAGCTTCATAAGAACAAAAGGTATGGCGAGAATTAATCCAAAAACCATAGCACATAAACTAACAGCAAGAGTCATCATACAGGCGCGGAGCATTTCATCGCCCCAACCAGTATCGCCTAATGATAGTAATTCCATAAAGATTTAATAAGAATGGGTGACGACTAAGCGCCACCCAGAAAAAAATAGATTACATAGAAATGTCTCTACCAAACCATTTTTTGGCTATAGTAGAAATAGTTCCATCAGCTAATGAGGCTTTGATTGCATCATTAAACATTTCTCTTAGATCATCGTCTTCTTTTCTAAAAGCTCCTCCGACTCCGTCGCCAAAAGGTCCTCCACCCATAGATGGGGAGACTGATGTAAGATTACTTCCTTCTTTTTTGGACATGTAGTCATCAAAAGCTCCGCAATCAGCAAGACCAATTTCGACTCTACCTGCTCCAAGATCAAGATTAAGATCATCTTGAGTAGAATAAGTACTTAAAAGAGCACTGCTTGCATATTGTTCAATAAAGTTTTGGTGAATTGTTCCACCTTGTACTCCAACTTTTTTTCCCTTCAGTAAAGCAACAACCGAACCAACTACTTTTTGAGTGGCTGCATCTGAATTATTTAAGTTTACACTTTCTAATTCAGACTGATAAGAAGCTAGAGCTGAATCTTTACTAACAACTAAACATGCTCCATCCGTCATATAACCAATAGAGAAATCTACTTTTTCCATTCTCTCTTCGGTAATAGACATACCAGCAATGATCACGTCATACTTTTTATTGAGTAAGGCAGGAATAATTCCATCCCAGTCTTGCGCTACAAAAGTACATTTTACGCCCATTCTATAACAAAGTTCTGTTGCCATATCAATTTCTGCGCCTTCTAATTCACCAGCAGCATTTGTGCCATTCCATGGTGGGTAAGCGCCCTCTGTTCCAATACGAACCTCTTCCCATTTAGCAAAAAGGGATAAAGGTACAAAAAATAGAGAAGCTATAATTACAAATATTTTATTCAATTTTCTCTCCTTAATAATTATTATTGAGATTAATATAGACTATAAATCTTGAGTTTTTAATATAATTAATTGCTCTAAAAAAGATTTCTAAATGGTCTTTATAAGCTCTGCTGTAATAATTGCACCGGCTTGAATGTCTATATTCTTATATCTTATAATGCCTTTTATTTTAGCAGTTGAGCGGATATAGAGATCATCGGCTTTAATTTCACCATCAACTTCTCCTGCACAAATAACATTTTCCGCATGGATTTCTCCATTCACTATACCGTTTTCTCTAATATCAATTTTATTAGATCTTAGAGTTCCAGTAATTTTTCCATTAAAATCAATATAGTCTTTACCTGTTATATTCCCGTTAATCTCAAGGTCGTCACTGATAAAACTGTGATGAGAGTTAGTATTGCTGGAAAGTGGAAATGTAAATTTATCTTCTGAATTTTCTTTTTTTTCTTGTGAACCAAAAATTGACATTTAATTATTATCCTCTGAAGAGCTATCTAAGCTTTGAGCATCTAGGTCATGTGGCTCCTCCTGGGAAGCTATTTTTTCAGATGGTGTAAAAGTTGAAAGAGAGCCTGAGTGCTTGACCATTCCTTCAATAGTAGCACCGAATTTAACCTCTAACGTTGAGTATTCAAAATTTCCTTTTGCTAGAGCTGTGCTATTCACAACAAGACTATTTTCAGTTCGAATATCTCCTGTAAACTTTCCATTTATAGTCATGTCGTGAGTTTTAATATCGCCTGTAAGGTTTCCATTTTTTGAAATATATAAACTGTCTGAACTTACAGAGCCATTGTAGGTTCCTGAAATATTAGTATCTTTTGCATTGACGATTCTTCCTTCAAGCAAAACTCCCTCACCAACTAAAATTGATCCACTATCATTGGATACAGGGCTATTTACTTCATCATCTGAATTATGATCAAATTCATTTTCCATTTTCATTATTCTATCTTTAAAATTGACTTAATGTAAAGGGTCAAAATGGTCTATGTCTAAAATTCAAATAATCTAATTAGAGTTTAGGCTATAAGTACTTTGTAAATGATACTGAATACTAGTTATTCTTTGTATAGGGCTTATTTTTATTTATTTATCCATTTTTAAATAAGTATGATTTTAACACTATATATTATTGAGGATTAATTTAAAAAAGATTAATATAACTTCTTGTTAAATCCATTTAACCAAAAAAGAATTGAATTAAATCTATCTATTGAGGAAACGGCAAAAAAAGTATTCATTTCTCCCCACGTATTAGAAGATTTAGAAAATGGCTATTATAGTAATATTTCCCAACCTTTTTTGTATTATTGTGCAAAAAATTATGCAAATTTTCTTGAAATAGAACTCCCTCTTATTATCAAAAAAACCACGCCTATGAATATAAAATAAACAGGATACAATATATCAAAGTTTAATAAGGAAAAGGTGGGGGAATCCTTAAGACCGAAATTAAATGAGTGGAAAATTAAACAATAATTTAATTGATGAAGTTTTGTTTTGTAAAACATACGCTCGACAATTTGATCAGCTAAAAAAAATTAAAGAATTATTTTCTTCTGTTGAAGAATTTATGATTCTACATTGCATTTCTTCACATAATACCAAAGACTTAATCTCAGAAATAAAAGCAAGCGAACCTATAGTTGATGTTGATTTATATATTAAAAATTATTGGGATAGTTTAATCAATAAAAAAAATTCAGGTGTAAGTATTCATGGAATTAGTCGTGACACAGAAATACCAAGAACTACCGTTAAACGTTGGACTAATAGCCTAATCCAAAGAGGATTAATTGTTAAAAATTCAGATGGTTATCTTGTTCCTACTGGCCTCATAAGAGAGTACTGCAAAGATTTAAGAGAATTAATTAACAAGGATCATGTCGACTTTTCAAGTTTTTATTCTTCCTTGGAAATAAATAAATAATAAATTAATCCTGTTAACCTTTTTGTTTAAAGTTAGAATATTTTCTAACAATGCAAATATTAAAATTAACCAATTTAGAAAAAAATTTTGGCTCCAATAAAGTATTGCGCGGTATAAATCTTACTGCCAATCAGGGAGATGTCATCAGCATTATTGGAAGTTCAGGATCTGGTAAAAGCACAATGCTTCGCTGTATTAATTTTTTAGAAAATGCCAATCATGGAGAGATCAATGTATGCGGATTAGAAATTGATTGTGCAAAAGAAACCATTGAAAGACCCAATAAAGATCTTCAAGAGAAAATTATAAATATTAGAAAAAAACTGGGTATGGTTTTTCAAAGTTTTAATTTGTGGTCTCATATGACGATCTTAGAAAATATTATGGAAGCACCCGTTCACGTTTTAGGTCAAAACAAAAAAGAAGCTAAAGAAAATGCCTTATCTCTTTTAGAGCAAGTTGGCATTCAAGATAAAGCCAACAGTTATCCTATTCATTTATCTGGAGGGCAACAGCAGCGTGTAGCCATTGCAAGAGCTCTTGCTATTTCTCCTGAAGTTTTATTATTTGATGAGCCTACATCTTCTCTTGATCCTGAATTAGTTGATGAGGTTTTAGGTGTGATGAGAAAATTAGCCGAGGACGGAAAAACCATGCTTGTCGTCACTCATGAAATGGAATTTGCAAGAAGAGTTTCCAATAAAGTCATTTTTTTACATGATGGTCTGATTGAAGAGGAAGGGCATCCTGACACAGTCTTTGTAAACCCTTCATCAGAGCGCTGTCGAAATTTCTTATTTAATAGACGATCCTAATAAATTTTTATATTTTTAACCTGTGAATTCTTTATTAAATTTTTTATTAAGAGTTGTTGATTTTTATACACTTCTAATTTTTGCATACGTTGTGCTATCTTGGCTTTTTCACTTTAAGGTTCTTAGCTTCGATAATATGTTTTTAGTTAGATTGTATGATGGTCTAAAAAAAATGACTGATCCACCTTTGGATTATATTAGACGCTACATTCCTAACCTAGGAGGAATAGATATAGCTCCAGTTATATTAATTTTAATTATTTACTTATTAAAAGACCTGCTCATAGAGTATTGGCCAATAAACTAGGAAGCATTTAGGAGAGTTTTATTATGACAAAAATTATTGATGGCAAAGAATTTGCTCAAAAAATCAGAAATCAAGTGAAAGAAGATTCAGATCGTTTATTACAAAATCATAAAGTTCAACCTTGTCTTGCTGTTGTTCTAGTTGGGGAAAATCCAGCTAGTAAAGTTTATGTGGGAGCAAAAACTAAAATGGCTGCGGAGTGTAATATTATAACTAAAGATTTTAAAATGGAGGATACGACCGATCAAGCAACTCTTCTTAGAGTTATTGATGAATTAAATAATGATCCTCATGTTCATGGTATTCTTGTTCAACTTCCCCTTCCTAAACAGATAGATGAAAGAGCTGTGATTGACGCTATTGATGTTAAAAAAGATGTTGATGGTTTTCATGCTATTAATGCTGGACGACTTTCCATTGGTGGTGAAATGCTCAAGCAAGCTTTTATCCCCTGTACCCCACTCGGATCACTTTTGCTTTTAAAAGATACTCTTCCTAATTTAAGTGGCTTAAATGCTGTTGTTATTGGGAGATCTAATATTGTAGGAAAGCCTATGTCACAACTTCTTATTGAAGAGTCATGTACCGTAACAGTTGTGCACTCAAGAACTAAAAATATTGAAGCCCTTTGTGCGCAAGCAGATATTATCGTTGCCGCTGTAGGAAGACCTGAAATGATTAAGTCTGATTGGATTAAAAAAGATGCGGTCATTATCGATGTAGGTATTAATAGAATTCCAACAATTAAACCTGATGGCAGTGAAGGAACTAAACTTGTTGGAGATGTCGATTATCAGGATGTTTTTGAAAAAAGTTCTGCCATCACTCCTGTTCCTGGAGGTGTAGGGCCAATGACAATCGCTTGCTTATTAAGAAATACTGTTACTTCGGCTTATCGTCATTCAGGTCAAGCTGATCCTCGCGGTGCTGTTGATATAAAATAAATTTTAATATTTAATTTTATTTTTTTTGAGACGAAGAGCATTTAACTTAATGAAACCTTCTGCATCTCTTTGGTCATAATTTGACGATTCAAAAGTTGCTAAGTCTTCATCATAAAGACTATTAGGCGATCTTCTTCCTATCACAATGACATTGCCTTTATATAGTGCTAATCGAACTTGTCCGTTAACTCTTTTTTGTGTCACGTCTATAGCCTTTTGAATCATAAGACGTTCAGGTGCAAACCAATATCCGTTATAGACAAGTCTCGCGTATTTAGGCATTAACTCATCTTTCGTAAATACCTCTTCTCGATCTAGCGTAATGCTCTCTATAGCGCGGTGGGCTTTTAATAAAATTGTACCCCCCGGTGTTTCATATACGCCACGAGACTTGATACCCACATATCGATTTTCGACAATATCTACTCTGCCAATTCCATTAGCAGCACCAAATTGATTTAACTTTTCTAATAAATTAAATGGGCTGAGTTTTTTTCCATTGATTCCAATGGGGTCACCATTTTTAAAATCAATTGTTAAAACTGTTTCTTTATCAGGGGCCGTTTGAGGGCTTTTAGAAATACCAAAGACATTTTCAGGTGGTCTACTCCAAGGATCTTCTAGGATTTTACCTTCGGCTGATCTATGTAAAACATTAGCATCTACACTATAAGGCGATTCCGTTTTATTATGCTTCATAATTGGGATTTTATTTTTAGAAGCAAATTCTAAAAGTTTTGTTCTGGAATTCAGATCCCACTCTCTCCAAGGTGCTATTACTTTAATATTAGGAGCAAGAGCATAATAAGATAATTCAAATCTTACCTGATCATTTCCCTTGCCTGTCGCTCCATGAGATACTGCATATGCTTTTTCTTTTTTTGCAATTTCAATTTGTCTTTTTGCTATAAGAGGTCGAGCTATGGAAGTACCTAACAGATACTCTCCTTCGTAAATTGTGTTAGCTCTAAACATGGGGAAGACGTAGTCTTTGACAAATTCTTCTTTTAAATTTTCAACATAGATTTTTTTAGCACCTAATTTTTTTGCTTTTTCTTTAGCTTCGGTTAGTTCTGCTCCTTGTCCTAAATCTGCAGCGTAGCAAATGACATCAGCATTATATTCTGTTTGCAGCCATTTTAAAATAACGCTTGTGTCAAGACCTCCGGAATATGCAAGAACAATTTTTTTTTTCATTTTAAGATATTAGCAGTTTTCGCTTAGCTTATTGAAAGAACTAGTAAAACCAATGAGAGAGTATGTATCGGTCGTTTCTGTTCCTTTTGTTGAATATCCAATTACTGACATTTCTTTTCCTGCTTTCATCGCATTTATAATAACTCGATCGTCTTTCATTGACCAAGCCGTGTCGCCATCCCCAAAGAACTGATAATTAGCGCCGTCAATCGAAACTTTAATATATTTATTTTCATCATATGGGTAACCCGCGTCAGCCCTTACATACATCACACTATCTTCTTTAATAACAAAAAAAACAACCTGGCCTCTTTTATTGTAATCGCCTTTTTCAGCAACGGGAAATTGATATAGGGCGCAAACTTCGTTACTAATTTTTTTATGGGACCAAACGCCTTTTTCATCTGCCGCAAAAAGAGGATTAAGAAATAATAAAATTATTAATGTAGAGAGAATCTTTTTAACCATTATTATAATATATATCAAATGAGTTTGATTTTTAAGACTAATTAATGGACAATACGTCTATCTTTCAAATGAAAACTAAAGTAAAAAATCCCTTTATCAACGCCATGAAGCAAATAGCTGACCATCAAGATAAGAGCTCTTTTAAAATGATTTTTGATTATTTTGGACCTCGATTAAAATCTTTCTTAATGTCATCTGGCGCAGAAGAATCAGTAGCTGAAGAAGTCGTACAAGAAACCATGTGTGTTGTTTGGACTAAAGCAGATTATTACGACCCTAAAATGGCTTCACCCAGTACTTGGATTTACACAATTGCTCGTAATAAAAAAATAGATATCCTGCGAAAATCAAGAAAAGCTGTTTTAGAAAATATTGATACTGCTATCTTGCCTCCTATCATCCCTCGTTTAGAAGAAGACATCGAACATGACCAGAAATTTGAAGTTATTAATCGATATCTAGACGAACTTCCAAAAGAACAATTAGCGCTCTTAAAAATGAATTTTATTGAAGAAAAATCACATGGAGAAATTGCAGAAATAACAAAAATTCCACTAGGAACGATAAAGTCCAGAATTAGACTCGCCATGGAAAAAATTAGAGAACGTATTGAAAAAGATAAAGAAAAACCTAATCTAAATAATAATGTCAGGAGTATTAATTAACAATGATTAATCTCATGACCCAGCCTTCAGTTACAGCAGCTCGTCTTCTATTTCAACAATGTGTTGCTGCAAGCTCTCAAGAAGGAAGCTCTTTAGAATTTATTAGAAATGAGATATCTGGATATTTAATAGAAAAAGTTGAGCCCGTAAAACTTCATCAAAATGTTTGGAAAAAAACATTAGACTCTATCTCCTCATCTAAAAAAGTTAGAAAAGAAATGATACTAGATCCTTTTTATAATAACCTCCCTTTGGTTCTTCAGGAATTTTTATCCAATAAAAAAGTTAAATGGAAAAATTTTTCTGATGTCAAAATTGCAAAGTTAACACCTTCCTCTGAAACAGATAAATTAGAGTTAATTCACGTTATGCCGGGAGGCTCTATTCCTCAACATACACATGAGGGAATAGAAAATTTTCTTGTTCTTCACGGATCTTACAGTGATGAGTATGGCACATATACGGAAGGCTCTTTACAAACAAGGGATGAGGATCATGACCATAAACCTATTGGCCATCCGCTCACTGGCTGTATTGGTTTAGCTTATACAGATGGAAAAATTAAATTTTCTGGTAAATTTTCTAAAATACTGAACTTCTTCACTAATTAGATAATATACATTAAATGTGCAGGCATAATTCCAGCCGTTAACATTAGTCTTAAAATAAAATAATCAGTTTTAATAATTTTTTCCCTGAAATAAAAAAAGAAATCAAAACCAAGAACCACTAAATAGCCGAACAGAAGATACCAAAGTGTTAGTTCAAATTTTAAGTCATAGGCAAGAATAAAAAATGCATACACGCAAGGAGTAACACTAAATATAATTGCTACTTTATTTTTACTCGTTAAATATAATCCCCAATACACAGCTCCTAGAAAAGATAAAATGACACTGGAATACACTACAAACATTTCCTTGTTAAAATCCAGAAATATTAAATCAATATTATAAAAACAAAGATAAAAGGGAATTAGACCTGGTATTCCAACGAAATATATCATTGATTAAATCTTATCTATTTGTTCAGCTAAATCTATATCTCTTTCCGTGACTTCATTTTGATCGTGAGATATGAGTTCTATATCAACTCTATTGTATTCTAATATAATTTTTGGGTGATGATTTTTTTTTTCAGCCAATAAGGCCACCTGAGAAACAAAGGCAAAGCTTTGTCGATAATTTTTAAAAGAAAAACTTTTTTTTAAGGCGCCATTATCGGTTTTTCCCCAACTATTCATTAAGGTGCCGGATTAGGATTCTCATGATGAATGGCATTAATATCATTCATCATGTCGTCATTAAGAACAACATCAATGGAATCAATATTTTCTTTTAACTGCTCAGTAGTTGTTGCTCCGATTATATTTGAAGTCACAAATTCTTGCTGATTCACAAACGCCAATGACATTTGTGTTAACGATAAATTATATTTTTTTGCAACGGCAAAATATTCTTCGACTGCCTTAGAAGTTCTTGTTCCTTGATACCTCGGGAAGCTACTTCCAAATAATTTTAATCGGGAGCCGTCTGGCATTTGATTATTTAAATATTTTCCGCTAAGTACCCCAAACCCTAGTGGGGAGTAAGCTAGTAGACCTGCCTGATCACGTATTGAAATTTCAGCCATTCCCACTTCATAAGTTCTATTAACTAGACTATATGGATTTTGCACCGATACGACTCTTGGTAAGTTTTGTGTTTCGGAGATATTTAAAAATTTTGTTAGTCCGTAAGGCGTCTCATTGGATAGTCCAATGTGTCGAATTTTTCCCTGTTCAATAAATTGATTTAAAACTTTTAAAACAGATTCAAAACTATTCCACTCTTCTTCTTTTTGGTCATGCTTATATCCAAGTTTACTAAAAAAGTTTGTATTTCTCTCTGGCCAATGTAATTGATAAAGATCAATGTAGTCCGTTTTTAATCTTTTCAAACTGTCTTCTATTGCTTTAGAAAAACTTTCTTCAAAATATTGCATACCTCCGCCACGTATCCAATTTAGACCAGGACCTGAAATTTTTGTAGCTAGAATAATTTGATCTCTATTTTTTTTTTCGTGAAACCAGTTTCCTATCATAGTTTCAGTTTTTGAATATGTTTCAGCCTTGGGTGGGACAGCATATAGTTCCGCTGTGTCAAAAAAATTAATTCCTCGATTTACCGAATAATCCATTTGGGCAAAAGCTTCCTCTTGAGAGTTTTGTTCGCCCCAAGTCATCGTCCCAAGACAAATAAGACTTACATTAATGTCTGTATTACCAAGTTTTTTAAATTTCATAAAATATTCATACGGTTTTACTTGAAATGAATCAAGTTAATAGCCATATTTATTATATATATAAGGAGAAACAATGGTAGACCCTCGACAAAACACTTATTCACAAACACAGTCAGATACAATTGACCAGGGTTTGAGAGAGTACATGCTTAAAGTTTATAATTACATGACCTCAGGTTTAGCAATCAGTGGACTTGTAGCTTGGAGTGCTTCTCAATCTCCCGCTCTAATGAATTTAGTTTTCGGTTCAGCTCTTAAATGGGTTGTTATGCTAGCACCTTTAGGATTTATTTTCTTTCTTGGCGCGAGAATGCAAAAAATGTCAAATTCTGCAGCACAAATGACCTTTTGGGCTTTTGCGGCCGTGATGGGACTTTCGATGTCCTATATCTTTATACTTTATACAGGCGCAAGTATTACAAGAGTGTTTTTTATCACTTGTAGTGTTTTTGCGGCTATGAGCATTTATGGATATACAACAAAAAGAGATCTAACGAAATTTGGATCTTTCTTAATGATGGGACTTTTAGGAATCATTATAGCAAGTGTTGTTAACATTTTCATGAAGAGTACAATGATGGAATTTATTATTTCTTGTATTGGCGTTCTTGTTTTTGTTGGACTAACAGCATATGACACACAGAAAATTAAATCTATGTATTATGCAACCAGCGCAGAACTAGCGACTAAAACCGCTATCATGGGAGCATTAACTCTCTATCTTGATTTTATCAATCTGTTCTTAATGTTATTAAGATTATTTGGTCAAAGAAGATAAATAGTACAACTAATTCGAAAAGGGGAACTTGCTGTTCCCCTTTTTTTATTTTAAAAATTTCTTTTTAAAAACCTTTTCTGCTCTAAGATCCTTTAGTGATTAGTTATCTCTTTGCCATTAGTGCTGCCGCCATTTGGTCTGTCACTACTTTAATTAGCACTCGGGCTGTTCGATATTTTGGAAGTTATAATTATAACTTTTTACGATTAGTTGGAATTATAGTTTTATTTACGCCTTATGCTTTTTATAATTGGCGTCCTATCTACTTTGAAAATTCAATTCTTCTTGCTATAGGCTTGTCTTCCATCATAGGAATAATTATTGGGGATACTTTTCTTTTCATTTGCCTGAAGCGCTTAGGGCCACGCCGTGAAGCATTATTATTTTCCATTCAAATACCTTGTACTATTTTAATGGCAGATATCTTTTTAAATTCTCTTCCTAATTTTTATCAACTTCTAGGATGTGGTTTAATTTTTTTTGGGATCATCGTCGCCATTCAATTTAATAAAACAATCAAAGATGATGATTTAGAAAACATACAAGGCAATAAATTGGTAGGCCTTTATGCAGGTATTGGACTTGCAGTTTGTCAGGCAATTGGGATCATCATTATGAAACCCATTTTAATCAATACTGATCCCATCATTGTGTCTTATCTACGCGTTCTAATTGCTGCGATTGGGATGTTATTGAGCTTTATTTTATTACCTAAAACAGAGCTATGGTCTAAAATTAAAAATCTCAAACAAACATCTATAGCGATATCTAGTGGGATAATGGGAATGGGCGTGGGAATGACCCTTTTTATTATTGCTTTAAAAGGAGGAAATCCTGGCGTGGTTTCAGCGTTATCAAGCACAATGCCCATCATGATAATTCCTGTTTTATGGATTGCCACAAGAAATTATTCTGGCCACTTATCTGTTTTGGGAGCAATGATAACTTGTATTGGGGCTACTATAATTTTTTTAAGTTAGCCTGAGCCTTTTTCAACATTCACAATCTTAAGCTCTTTGGATTGTTTAATTTGAGATTGTAGAATTTTATTTAATGGATCTTTACCAAGATATTTCTTAAATTGTTTATGATTTTTAGTGGCTTCATCGGTGTCTCCATCTGTAATAGCAACCAAAGTTTGTCTTAAATAATGCAAACCTTTTTGCTCTCTTGAGGTTTTATATTTTGAATAGAAAGATCTAGGGTAGACAATGATTTTAAAAATTAAGTAAATTATAAATGTAATGAGGAGTAACGCGGATAGTATAATAATAATAGCTTGAACCGTGGGTATTTCTAGCTGCCATACACCAATTACTAAAGCTAAATCCCCTTGTCCATTAAATAAATAGAAAAGTGCGGCATAGCCGATCATTATAAACAAAACGGTTAGTAACAACCTCATCATTTAAAATAAATTCTCCAAAAAGTTTTTTTGATCTTCATACGAATTTGCAATTTCGTAAGTCTCTTGAAAAAATATTTTTTGATTAGGTGTGAGGTTTTTATAATGAATAACTGCATGCAAATAATTTCTATTTTCAACCGCCATCATGAAAGAACCCATCGGGTTAGTTGATTTTCTTGATACAGATATTTTAAAAATATTTTGTGTAACTTTTTTAAACCAATGTATTTTAGAATTTTTTAAAAAATCTTCTTTTATAAAGCTTGCTTCATTTTTTAATAATTGCTGTTGGGTAAAGGTGCTATCAGGCAAAGACAAAAGTGATTGGAGTCTAGATTCAGTAAAAAACATAAATTGGCTTTGCAACTTCGTAACATTACTATTTCTAATTTGTTGATTATCTATATTTAATAAAATTAAATTCATACTTTTTAATAATTCATATGCATCTAAATCCTTAACCTCAATAATGTTCTGTTGAGGTTGAATAATTTGCGGCTCAGGAGATTGGGATTGCGAAGTCTGAATAGTAGATGCCAACTCCCTAATTAAGTTTTCTAGATTAGCAACTTTAATTTCTAGGTCTTGATTTGGATTTAATTCTTTGACAACATCAGCTGGCACAGTGACTTCATTTATTTTGAAGATATTTTGAATTATGCCTTTATTATTTAAGTACAGATAGCCACTCCCTATAACCAAAACAGCTATAAAAATGATTATAAAAGAATTTCTTTTAAAGAAACCTTTCTTTGGTGAAACTTTTTGATTGTCGCTCATAAATTAGAATCTATATTTTCATAATAATGAAAGTTTTGGCAATAGAAAGTTCTTGTGACGACACATCCATAGCAATTGTCGATACTTCTAAGAAAATCCAGTATTTACAAACGATAAATCACCAAAAATTCCATAAAGAATTTGGTGGGGTGGTGCCAGAAATGGCAGCTCGACAGCACTTAGACATCATGGATATGGTTTTAAAAAACCTTACCCCTAAACAATTAAAATCAGTTGATTATATAGCCGCTACTTATGGACCTGGATTAATTGGTGGTTTGATAGTCGGTTCAAGTGTTGCTAAGGGATTAGCCATTGCTTTTAACAAACCTCTTCTCCCTATTAATCACTTACAGGCGCACTTACTTTCACCAAGACTAATTGCAAATGTATCCTTTCCTTATTTATGTTTGCTTGTCTCTGGAGGCAATACTGCAATTGTTCTCATAGAGTCCGCTAAAAAATTTAAAATACTTGGTTCTACAATCGATGATTCTGCTGGGGAGTGTTTTGA
>Ga0222670_1000194_pt1 | contig 28477 bp, 58 predicted proteins | sample AntAcemetagen732_FD_181148 | JGI IMG/M metagenome (GOLD analysis project Ga0222670, IMG submission 181148) | Saline water microbial communities from Ace Lake, Antarctica - #732 | ecosystem: Environmental > Aquatic > Non-marine Saline and Alkaline > Saline | place: Antarctica: Ace Lake... | reverse complement strand
CGTGTTCTACAAAATTAATATCCATTGTAGATTGTGGTTTATTTTTACTAGATATGTTCTCAATATATTTCATATTAGTTCTTATAATTTCATGCTCGGCAGATTCATTAACTGCCAATTCTATTTCAAATCTATCCATATCAAACATAGTATCCATATTTTCGTCAATTAAATGCATAGTTTGATCTATGAATGATTGCTTTTTAGCTTGTGTTAAATCTCCTACATTATAACTTCTACCAGTACTAGGATCTATTAAGATATCATCTTTTGGTTTATTATTACCTATACCATTTAGATATATATTCAATAAGAAACTAGGTAGCTCCATATCTGACTTAGATCTCGATATTGCAACATATGTAACGTTTATTTCTGGTATAGGGTCACATAATCTATCATCATTCCAGTCGTAGAAGTCATTGGCTAAAACTACAGGTATAGTTATCGTCTTACCTTTAACACGATGTCCTGTAATATAAGATATATCAGCTAATTTCCAATCATTAACCATATTGTCCTCTATGTTTTCAAGTATACTTAACAAATCTTTGTCATGCTCTTCTATTAATCCATTTATGAACAGTGTATTATAATCATCTACTTTCTTGGCGTAAGCTAATAAATGTTCATATGTCTCAAATCTCTTAAGAGAAAAGTGTTTTTTATCATGAAACTTAAAATCATACATTTGTCTGATATAGGTAAAATTAGACTTTATGTTCTTATTGTCGATATGTATTTTCTTACCTTTTGAAACTGCTGTCATCGCTTCTTTTAATATAGTGGCATTATATCTACATATTTTAAAATGAGGCTTATCCTTATCTATACTGCTGACTACATTTTGTGATTTATTATATCCTTCAAGTTTAAATTCAGTATTCAGTACCTCACTCATCGTATCTCTTATCACTTTAGCTTGTGTATTACCTATCCTAAAAGACTTAGTTAATTTGTACTCAGTCCAACCTTCATTTAGTATTTCTAACCCATTAACACAATTTGCAAATTGATAAATAGCTTGGTGTCTATCCCCTACTATTATAATCTTTCCTACCTCAGTATTATTATCTATAATATCAACCAACGCTGAAGAATTGTCTTGCGTTTCATCTAACGAAACGACATCATACATTTTAGAGAAATCTGGTTTGGATAAGTGCCATAATTTAAAATAAAAGTCATGTGTAATATTACACTTTTTATCATAAGACATTTTGAACATCTTTTTAATGTATTGTATATGTTTAGTGCTGATATTAAATATAAATCTACTTCTATCCTTACTTATAAAATCATCAATATTATGGTGACTACTTGTAAGATAATATTGAAATAACTCTAGACATTCTGTTATTAATTCAAAATCAAATGGACTTTTCATAAATAATCCTACTACTTTAGCCATATCAAATATATTTATTGATGGTTTTAATTTACTTCTATATTCAGCTCCAAAATATTGATACGCCATAGAGTAAGTTGTTCTAATATCAACATTGCCAATGTCGCCAAATCTCTCCTCAGCTTCTATCCTCATACTTTTATTGTATACTAGATATAGAATTCTCTTATCTTTATTCCTTTTTATGTATTCTTCTATTGTAGCGGTCTTACCTACTCCAACTTTAGCGTCAACCTTAACTCTACGCTCTGTAGAATTTATAATTGCTAATTGTTCTTCTGTAAATCCATCAACAGCTTCAATATCATTATTATACACATTCCCATATATATTATCAATCTCACTGTGATTCAAATCATATTCCCTTTGTTCTTTCTGTTCCTTTAATATATGTTGCACTTTTAGATCACAATCTGTAGAATTTCCTTTTTCATGTGACCAATACTGTTTCTTATTTCCTTTTTTAGCGGTCAATTTTTGACCACATGCCATGCACTCTCCTATAGTTCCTCTTTTCACATCATTTATGTGTATTTGTTTTTTATTTACAATTGCATATTCCATTACGAACCTCCTTTGCTCATAGTTTTAAGTCCAGCATAAATTCTTATTAATTCATATGTAATATCGTGTACTTCTTGTTTATTATCTACATTTACTCCCGTTGAGTTAATCATCATATCTACCATATTTATTAAATTCCTTATAAAATAATATAAGTTTCAAATTATCAAATAAATATTCGTTCTCCCAAAGCTCAATATATCCAACTTCATTATCAACAATAAATTCATTGAGTTCTATTATCCATTCTTCCCAATTTTTAGATATTAAATCTATAAATGATTGAGGTGAATTTCTCTTAACTAGCCGTTACTGAAAACTTATAAAAAGTTATAAACTTCTATGTTTCATTCCTATTTCACCCTATCTGATTTTGCTTACGCTACTTTCATTTGATATGATAGTCCATAGGCTTAAATTCCTCGCCAACGTACGAGTACATATATAAGTTTGCTTTTATTATGCAATAATCTTATATTCTGTAGCATCCCTCAAGTTAATTCCTGCTTGATAATCTCTATCTATAACATTATCACAACATTTACAATGATATATTCTATCAGATAATTTTAGTTCTCTATTTATGTTTCCACATTTACAACATAATTTACTTGATGGAAAAAATCTACCTACTTGTCTTAATTCAACATTATTCCACCTACACTTATACTGTAATTGCCTTGTAAATTCATATAGAGATTGTTGTGCTATTGCTTTTGAAAGATGCCTATTCTTCATCATACCTTTAACATCTAAATCTTCAATTGTAATAAACATTGGTTTTCTGTTTACTATTTCAGAAGTTACATGATGTTGGTAATCTTGACGAATATTCGTTAGTTTGTGATTTAATTTTAAAAGTTGTTTTTCACTTTTTACAATATTGCTTGTTTTACAGTAACATTCTCCTTTTTTATTATTTAAGTATTTTCTACTTACGCAACGTTGCAATCTACGTTTTTTCTTTTCTAGTTTTTTAATTCGTGCAGTCTTATTGATGTTTTTATATGTATGATTATCACTACATATTGCTAAATCTTTAATCCCCAAATCTATCCCTATTCCTTTTTCAATAGGAATTTCTTGACTCTCTTCATATTCAACGCCCACACTAATCCAAAAATTAATACCATCAAAAGTTACTCTAGGGTTAGAGTATTTACCATTAACAGGAATCCTGTCATGTTCAGCTAGTTTGATCCAATTCAGTTTTTGTTTATTTTTCTTTTTACTTATTGCTAAACTTTCTAATTTAACATGAGTTTCGGTAAACTTTATTTTAATATTATCTTGGTAAAAACTCGGTCTTGTTTTCTTTTTACTTTTAAACTTAGGAAATTTACTAATTCCTTTAAAGAAATTTTTATAGCTACCACAAGCATCTTTAATGGCTTGTTTTGTTACATTGTTACTTATATTATTCAACCATTGAAATTCTTCTTGTTTCTTTAACTGAGTAAATTCTTTCCTTAGTTCGTTATCTTGAATGAATTTACCCCCACTACTATAATTCTCTTTTTGTTTTCCCAATGCCCAATTAAAAGCAAATCTTGATGTTCCAGCATATTGAAATAATTTCGTTTTTTGCTTATTGTTTGGAATCAACATTACTTTAATTGACTTGATCATTTTTTACCAACTCCTCAATCATCTTCTTTGTTTTATTTGCACGTTTACCCTGCAATCTACAACTAAAAACAGTTACTATTTGAATTAAATCTTCGACTAACTCTTCTTGTTCGGATTTTTTAGTTGCATCAACAATTTCAATTTCGCAATGATGTAAGCTACATACATATTCCATTAATTCAAATCCAAATCTCAACAATCTATCTTTATAGAGTACAACAATCTTATCGACTTCTCCCTGTGTTACTTGTTTAATAAGTTGTTTCAATCCCTTTTTTTTATAATTAATTCCACTTCCTATATCTTGAATTATTTCAAATGGCTTTCCTTGAGCCATAAGATATGTACTCATATTCTCAACTTGTCTTACTAAATCGTCTTTTTGTTTACTACTAGATACTCTACAATATCCCACCGTTTTACGCTCTAAGTTAGGTTTAATATTTAACACTTGATTTAATTGCTCATGCGAATAATACCTATAACCATTAGAACTTGTATGGTGAGGATTTAATTGTCCCTTCTTGTTCCAATTTCTTAATGTCTGTGCTGACACATTTAATATTTTTGAAAACTCAGCTATTGAATAATACTTCATTTTTTATCACCTCATAAACATTATACTAAAAAAAACTATAAATGTCAACACATTTTTACAATATCTTATAACTTTTATTTAACAGTTGTTGCCCTCCTCCACAATCTTAGCATCATTCACTAAGTTCAACAATAATGCCTTCAATCTCTCATCTATGGACATTTTATCCACTCTCTTTATAAAACGCTGTAGCACCTCTCTTACATCGTCTATATACATACAACCAACAGGTCTTGGGTCATCTTTAAAATTATTAGAAGCTCTTATCTTAATTTCGCCTTCGACAATATAAACTTCTAATCTTCCATATGGACTTACTTTCTTTCCGAATATTCTTATCTCATTCGTAATGATTGAAAATGAATCTCTATCCGTTCTTCCTTCGGAGTAATCCCAGATCATTGAGTTGTTATCCCATTCAAATTTGGGAGGATAATCTAATTCACCATTCTTATCATAGTCGTAATAAGTGTCGTAAGCATCTACTCTACACCTTCTTATGACGTGATTATTTTCATCCTTAAATGTCAAGTCTCTTTTATCAAGATTGTGTATCATTTCGAATTGTTCAATATTCATTTCATTCACTCTCCTTCAATTCCAACGAATAATCATTATCCTCAATCCAATCTAATAAATATATAGCACGAGCAAAATATCTGATAGTAAATTTTCTAATTGATTTGTTAGTTTTCCTAAACCTATTCTTACTTAGAATTATCAGCCAAGTTTCTAATTCAAAATTCTTTGGCTTTAATGAATATAATCTAAGTATTGTCTTGGCGGTATATTCTTCATCCAATCCTACTCCCGCTAAAATACAACATATCTTAGATTGTATTTCATTATCTCCTTTTACACGTTGAGGAAAATATATACTTTTTTTAATGTCTGCAATTCTTGATTCGGTTATTGGAAACGCCTCAATCCAATTTTGTAATCTCATTATTCTTCACACTCCTTAAATTTATTAAATATTTCTTCCCAATCATTGTAGTCATATAATTCTTCTTGGCTCACTATTAATTCATACTCGTTTTCAATTTCCTCTTGTGTTCCAAATCCATTAAAGCTTGGACAAAATCCTATGTCGCCAATCATATATTTTAGATTATTAAATACTATTATCACCTCTTCAGTCCCATTCATTCTTGAAGCAAAACTATCAATTTGTATGATATTATTATTTTTCTTATGTTTATAAACATCTTGTAATTTCATTACTCACACTCCTTTTATATTATTATTTCTACCTACTCACATTATAGCATATTTTAACTACTTTGTCAAATTATATTTCAATTTTCACCCCATCTTTCATATATGCGATTTTGGCGTGAAGATGCATTCCTTTTAAATGTTTTATAACATGATCTGGTGGTAGACATTTACAAGTTACTTTTGAAACTCCTTGACTTTCTTCTTGCATTCTCTCAGCTATTGTTGCTATAGTTGATTTATTCATTTTACACCTCCAGTTACGACTTTTATTTTGACAAAGTACGACTTTTTAGAAAACAAACAAAGCGGAAATTTCGTGAGTTAATCCGCTTTTTTGGTTTGAAATTAACTCCTATGATAACTTCTATTATCTTCGATTTCTTTAAACTTCTTACTTTCCTCCGATAAATATTTACAGTTTAAACATTTATCAAGAGAGTATCCATTACACTCGGTCATAAATCCATTTTCGCAACAACCATACCAATGACAATCATTTTTCATTATCTAATCAACTCCTTTCAGATCTAAATCTGATTCGATTTGATTACCCCAGCTAGACCAACCTTCTGATTTTTCTCTGGCGAATAACTCAACTCTAGGTAAATCACCAAATAATTTAACTATTCTATTTCTCGCTTCATCTGGCTTTTTAGAATGTCTTTGTCTAATAGAATTAATAGCAGAACTAACAAAATTACTAATTGTGCAAACTTTTTCTTCTGGAGGAGTTATTATCCATTTTCCGTCTTTATCTTTTTTCATTATTCCTACTTTACCTTTGGTAGCCAAGAGACAAACTTCTGAATTTGACGCTGTGTAGCTTTCGATTCCGAAGAATAATTTACCATTCTTGTTTAATTTATGCCAACTAAATCCAAGTGTCTTATAGGTAAATCCCCATGATTTTATTACGTCTAATCCATCTTGTAATTTAGGGAATGTAACCCACATAAATAATACACAATTATCTGCTGATATATTTTGAATAGGTAAATCTTTTATTTCTTGAAGTGTCATTGTGTCATAATGTTTCATAGCTCCTCCACCAAACTTAGTGGTTGTTTTATTTCTCTTATTGTAAGACCAAGGCGGATCAGCATATATGATATTATACTTTTTCATTATTTTCTCCTTCATAAAATAATTCAATATCTAAACTCTTCAAAATCATATTGACTAAGTTTAAATTATAATTATAACTATCTTTTGGTTGTTCAAATACACACAATTCTTCAACATAATTATCCGTTGATTCTCCCCAAATTTCAATATTCCAATATCTCCAATCTTCACTATGTTTACAATAATCAATATTTATGAGATGATTTTCTAGTTTAATTTCTTGAGTATATTTTTTACTTAACTTTATTTTTCTCATTATCTCCTCCTCACACACTACTATGTGTAGCAAATAGTTTTGCATCTGATATTTTAACCGATACTCTCTTATATTCGAACTCTTCGAATATTCCGAAAGAGTGAGTTGCCTTTATATATTGAAGTAGTTGACATTTTATATCATAAGAATTGTCACTTACATCCCACGCAAACCAAGTCATATCATTTATCACGTCTTCGGTTAATGGAATTTCTAATCTATCATACTCGTCTTGAAGTATATTGTTGACTAAATCTCTATAATCTATAAGTCTAATCATTTTAATACACCTCGCTTTCTGATATTCGCCTAGCAACTATTATACTTTCAATTATCAAACTTTCAAAGTGTTCATCATCATCCCACCACTTATTATAGTAATTAATTGAGTGTAAAATATCAATGCCTTCTCTTATTGAAGGCGTAATATTTTTATCCTTTAACTTTTTTAATATTGCTTCATTGTTTAGCATTTTAATTCCTCCTCGATTTCAAATCTTATTCCTAAATATTCTACAAATTCATTCACAAAATCTGCATTGCCAACATATTCAAAAACACATAACTCGCCAACGTATATTTCATTATCTGTGTCAAATATTATAATATCCCACGTTGATACGGCTGGAAAATCTCTTTTGACATATTGGGCTTCTAACGTGTAGTGAGATACTTCAAGTATTTCTTTATTTACCTTGCTAAGTTTAACTGTTTTCATTATTTCTCCTTCTCTTTTTTATCAATATAATTATTAACGATTGTATGTTTTGGAAATACTGAATTAACAATACTCGCAATCGCTCCTAGCAACATAATACTTCCTATAAAGTACCAAAAACTTTTAAATACAAATTCTAATACTTCTAACATTTTTTACCTCCCAATTTCAATCCAAAACTATAAGCTTCTATTATTTTAATAAATTTCTCTGCCTCTTCAATATTAATATTCCAATCGTCATTTTTAAATGTTTTATAATCTTCTCTAATAGTTTTATAATCTAATTCAATATTGGAATATATCATTATTCTATCCTCATAAGATTCAATTGTATAATACATTTCATAGATAGTATCATTATTGATTCTGTCTGATATTTCTTTTAATTTCTTAATCATTATTCCTCCTTTCCGATAGGCTCTCGCTTAGTACCTTCAATCCTACAAGCTTCTATGGTCATTTTGATATAAATATTAGGCTAATTCATATAAGCTCTTATATCAGCTCATACTTCATCATTATCTAATATTTTAAATAACACTCTCAATACAATTAATGTGCTGGTTAACGCCATTACCATTGTCATAATATCACCCAAATTGATAAAGTGAGTTATTAACATTGGAATTGCCATGCCAAATATTATTATTAATATTGATTTTAAGTATTTCATTTTATTCCATCTCCTTTTTAATTTTATCAAATAAGATAGGTTTATATCCTATTTGTTCTACACATACATTCATGTCTCGTTATTATATAAAAAATATACAAATTTATCATACTTTCTTTTTAAATATAATTCAGGATTATTTGAATAAATTAAATTAAAAAACTTATTCAAACCTTCCTGCCTATTAACTGATATACACCAACACCCAGCACCTCTTTTATCTAAATACGTACTATATTTTATATTGTTATTTTTAAAATAATCATCTATTATTAATTTAATATCTTTTTTTATTACTGGAACTGTAATATTCATTCTACCTTTATTTTTATTTTCATATCTATGGCAAATACTACCATCTCCATCAAATATTCCTCTTATTAAATCGTTTTTATTTTCAATAGTATTATAGTATATAAAAGAGTTTGTTCTATATTTATCAAACATATAACCATCATCTTTTATATAATTAGTAGGTATACATACTTTCCAGAATTTACGAAGTTTATTATTTATAATTCTTTCTCTATAGTTTAATTTTATATTTAAGTATTTAGAAATATCTTCCAGTATTTGTTTTTCAGAAAGCTCTATTATAATATAATATCTATTTTTGTTATGTTTTTTAGAAAATCTAGTAATGGCAGTTCCATCTGATAAAATTAAACCGTAAATATATTCTCTAATATTTTTTCTCTCACCTCTAATATTTTTTTTACTTTATCTAATAGTATTGGGGTATAATTTATTTGCTCTACGCTAACATTATATACTCTTGAATTTTTTGAATTAATTAAATGAGTATGCCCTGAGATATTATAATAAGGATCGCTGATATCTTCTATTGGTCTGTGAGTTAAAAGATAGTATTCATCTAATATAACCCCACAATCTAATGCAACATCAAACCCACACTCTATATACCATTTTGATGATTTCTTACAATGATTTCCTTTTATTAGTATTTTCCTCCCATTTAATCTACCAACTATCTCGCTTATTTGTTCTTTATTTCCAAATGCAAAATCGCCAAGATGATATATTGTATCTTTGTTTGAGACAGTTTTATTCCATTTTTTAATCATAGCCTCGTTCATTTTTTCAATTGTATCAAATGGTCTATTAGCATATTTTATAATATTTTTATGATTAAAATGTGTATCAGAAATTAAATAAATCATGTTGTATCCACCCATCTTAAATTATCTTTATCAGTCCCATCTATATATTTATTCCAACATAATTTACAATCTATATTAGGAGTGCACTTTAAGTCACCAACATCTAAATATTCATCTGGGCAACCTATTATATTTTCATAGTCACTCCTTTCACTTTCTTTATAATAGTCATTCTCTATCCCATGAAAGCATTCTATCTTAAAAACACAATCTCTTAGCAACTTTGTATACCTGTCCTTATCATTTTTCATAAGGTCATCCATATATTCAAAATTATCATAATCCTCCTTGTATTGTACTTCTCCTGTGATATCATAATATTTATGATCAAATTCTAATAGAAAATGATTAATAATTGGATCATGAATTATCCTACCCTCATCGTATATATTCTTTAGTATAACTGTAAAGTGATAACAGTTCCCTTCTGTAAAACATCTTATTAAAGAGTTTTCATCAAACCCCTTTTTAAAATTTTCTATAAATAACTCTATAGGTAATCTTTTGATTGTACTCATTTCACTCTCCTCTTATATAGTTTTAACTAATCTCTTCTGACCTTCCACTCTCTCATATACATATCCCATTTTAGATAGACTTCTTTCGTATACTTTCCTTCTTTTACTATCACTCCAGTGAACATGTATTTTAATTTTAATATTAGGATATTCATCTTTGATAAAACTTTCAAATTCTACTATCTTATTTTTAGCCCAAAGTAATCCTTCTAATCCACATTTTCCAGTCTGTTTTCCAAACACGTTGGTTTTACGTTTATGTCTTATTGCTAAACATACATTATAGTAATAAATAGGATTAAATTTGAATTCCTCATAATATGCGTTAAATTCTATTCTTATTTTCCTATTATTTGATAATATATGAGTATCATAATAAAATTCCCAATTATCCTCGTCTGTTCCTATTCTAAACATATTATTATTCTCCTTTCCAAATTACTTGCCATTTCCCTTTGGTTAATTTCTCAATAATATAACTCATAGTCAATACTATAATAGCACCAATCATGAATAATAAACTTAGATTTATAATCGTAAAATTCATGTTAATCATCTCCCATATCTTCAACTTGTTTTAAGAATATATTCTCTATTTTACCTGAGTACATATCAAATTCCTTACCATGTTGATCAATATCATAAGATTCCTCATCATACACACAATGTATAAAGTGTGCGTATTCGTGTGGTAATACATCAGTCCATAGATAAATGAAATCTACACTATTAGGATTTACATTCCAATCTATTGAAAAACTTATCTATTTTATCACATATTTCTTGAGTTAATCCTTTCTCAAATGTAGTCTTGAAAAATACATTCTTTTGTTCATCCAACATATCTGAATCATCATCTATAATAGCATAATCAACACTTTCCATTTTATTATATCTCAACCATTCTTGTATTTCATATCCTCGATCCACTGTTCTATTTTCAATTAATATTCTAGGAGTTCTTCCAATTATAGGTAACATTGGGAATGTATCTTGCAATTCTTTAACGGATCTATTCAATCTCCACGTAGATGATATAACTATATTCACATGATTTTTATCACATAGAGATACCATCATATCCATTCTTTCACTACATATATCAGCTTCTTGTTCTGGTGGAAAGTTTTTAGTTCTAATCCACTCTTCTCTACGTTCAGCCATTTCTTTGTAAAATTCGTTACAATTAAATACTCCATCTATATCTAAAAATATTATTCTCATATATTCTAAGTTATCTTGTTGTTTTATCCAATATTTATCATTTTTAATCTCTTTCATTATTATTCTCTCCTTTTATATTATTATTTTAGATTCTACTATACTATACATGTGGCATTTAGGATCTCTTTCAGCTTTTGAAAATTTTAATAACATTTCTCTTGCCTCATTTAATGAATTACTAAATCCAAGTACAGATATATGACCAAAAAATTTTGATCTTACTACTACTGAGTAAGATTTACCTAATTTTAATACTATATTTAATTCATCTTCCCTATCATACATTTAAATATCTCCTTTATTCTTTATATTTTAAATACCATTTAGAAACATATCAACTATAGTATCCATATATTTTTTTCACACAGAACCATGCCCCTCGTTGTCAAAAGAGTCTTCATCATTTAGATAATTTGATAGATGTGCTAATTTAAATTCTATCATCTAATTCCTCCTTTAATTTTTAAGACCACCTTTCTGACTTTTAAGACCACCTATTTAATCTTTAAGACCACCTTTTACTTTATTTTCAATGTTAACTAACCAGTTACTTCTTTCCAGATGACGACACTACGGTCTTCACATCCGTAAATTATTTCTTCATCTTTATTTAAAAATCTATATACGTGCATTATAATTCTCCTTTTATATTGGTTATTTCCAACACCCACCACAGGGCAGTTTTATGCTTTTTCTTCCCATTATACTGCCCTCACAGGGTGGTATGTTTTCAAGATATTTCGTGTATTTTGGTCAATGAATTCAAGGTGTTGTGAGTTTTTAAAAAAAGTTATACCCCTATTAGTACTACACTATGAATTGTCTATTGATAGAATATGGTTAGCCTGCTTTATGTTACCCTTCAATTCAATGTACTTCTTTTCCAAGGGAGTCAGTAGATCATCTAAATCATCTTTAAAGTAATTATACGTAGTTAAATCAATCTCTATCTGTCTCATTGCATACGCAGGATTTATCATTAAGAAGGATACATTCTTATTATTTGGCTCTGTCCTAATCAGCATATTAAACTTTTTCAACTTGTTTATAAATTTATCCAACCCACTTAAACTACTAAACTCTAGTAGCTCTGCTAAATTATCCCTTTTTATAGGTTTCCCATTTGAATAGCTAACTTGATTTCTATAATTCATTATATATATTAATTCAAAAAACCTACTATAATCGTTCCTATTCAAACCTTCAGGTTTAGGCTTAGCATGATTGATAGTTATATAACTTGTATACTTAGCCACTCCAAAATCACTTCTATCTTTATAGTTCATCAACCCTACCCACTCTTCAATTTCTTCAAGGGTTATCTCATCATTCTTTAATTTGGATTGAAATTCTGCTACTTTTATACCTTTGATCTGATTCTCATATATCTTTTTTACTTTACTCATTTCTGAGGATGATGAGAAATTTCTACCGTTCTGTAATAAGTTATTTATGTTATCTTTATATATTTTAAACATTTCCCCTATTGGAAATAATTCTCCTGTGGATAAATCTTTAACTTCCCCTCTCTTAAAATCCACCAGACTTTCATCATAGTGATGTTTGATTAGAGAGGTTAACTCATATTTATTATCCTTAAACTCAAATGTTTTCATTATTTACATTCCTCCCTTTAATATCTCTTTTTCGTCAGCCAGATACTTTAGGAAATTCCTAAGTTGTATTGGCAAAGTTGTAGCATTTTTATCACACCACACATTTGCATCCTTGATAATTCCATCTTCAGCTTTAAATCCTACTGTTCTTTTCATTTAATTCCTCCACTTTATTATTTTAGTTACATATTATTATACCACATATATTATAATTTGTCAACAACTAATTACATTATTTTTTATAAAAGTTAACCTATAACCTAAAAATATAGGAAGACTATTAATCTTCCTTACCTCTCTATATTGTATTAGATGGATATTCATAAATAACAACCCTTACACTATATAAGGGTATATTTTATCCAATACCCATAATTTGATCCTTTGACACATCCGATAGGATGGGGAAAAGCGTATGCTATACCATCATTAATGTGATTTAAAATTATATATAGGTTTTAATATATCAATAACATCAACAGTTTCATTAATATTATTTAATATCTCATCTATACTTTTATATGATTGAGGAGCTTCATCTAATGTAGATTTACAAACTGATGTAGAATATACTTCATTCATAGATTCCTTGAATTCATCTAAATCCAAAGTTGCTTTAGCTTTAGACCTACTCATCAATCTTCCTGCTCCATGTGGTGCTGAATAATTATAATCTGAATTCCCTTTTCCAATTGCTAAAATACTTCCATCTTTCATATTAATTGGTATTAAAACTTTCTCACCTAGCTTTGCAGATATAGCCCCTTTTCTAATAATTTCACCATCATAATAATTATGTACAGTTTCAAATTTGTCTACAGGTTTAACATTTAAAAACTTAACGATTCTATCCGCCATACTTTCTCTACTATAATGTGCAAACTTGGAAGCGACTTTCATATCTTTAATGTAATTTTCAGCTAAATCGTTTTCTAAAAATGATAAATCTTTATTTACCTTATATTTATTAATATTATCATTCACAGTTTCTATATAATCCACTACAAGTTTAGATGACATATCTTTTCTTTGCTGCTGAAATAAACCTAGAGTTTTATTTTTAACATTCATTAAACTTTTCACCACATCTCTACAGTAATCCTCTGCAACTTTTTGGTGATATTTGGCAACTTGTAGTCCGAAGTTTCTACTTCCACTGTGAATTATTAACCATTTATTATTGTCTTTATCAACAGAGACTTCTATGAAGTGATTTCCTCCTCCCAATGATCCAATTGACAATAAATGCCTATCATATGATGAATTAGTTATTTTAGATATTCTTTTAATTTCATCCAATAAAGTTTGAGATAAATTTATACCTTGAATCTTAGAATTAGTATTACGTCCATTTGGAATTTTAGTAGTTATAAAATTATCTAAACTTTCTAAATTTATTTCCACATTTCCTAAATTTATAGATAACATTCCACAATTAATATCCACTCCAATTATATTAGGGATTATTATATTTCTAGTTGTCGGGGTCATTCCTATAACACAACCTTTCCCGGCATGAGTGTCCGCCATAATTCTAACAGTTTCATCTTTAAACATTGGATGATTCAGCAAATCGTATACTTGAGATATTACTTCTTGTTCAACTGTTTCTGCATGTATTTTAGCATCTGTATATTTTCCTTGCAATTCTAACATTATAATTCCCCCTATATTTTAGTTTATATTTAATCATACCACAATTACATATTACTGTCAAGTAACTTTACATGTATATTCACAATCTCAGTCTCTAACTTTCTAAAATTAACTTTACTCCTCCTTTTATTAGGATTCAAACCCTAGTGTCACCACCTATCTTAGGATTCAAATCCTAATGAATTCTTAATTTTATTTTATCCTACTATTTTACTATCACCTTTAAAAAAATCATTCGGTGCTTCTATTTTCTTATAATACAATTCTTCTATATTATAAATTCCATCTTTAACTATATCTCTTACTTCATATAATTCTTGTATGTCACAAGTAGGATATAATCCCTCCTCAATACCTTCGATTATAGCATAATTATATATAGTCTCGCAAATATCACCTATATTATTTTCTACTACATTTTTAGCATCTTCATATTTGTTGTAATATCCTATTGTTCGGTCTGCCTGTAATTCGTACCATCCAAATCTCTCAACATATTCGTAACTTGCGAATGTGGTAACTAGATAAATCATATTAATCCTCCTTTAATTTAATAGATATTTTTCGTAAGACTCTTTCAGAGTTACTATGGTTTATAATACAAATATATGATAGGCTTGTATATAATTCCGTACCTATTTCATCTTTATTTAATTTACAAGTATTCTTATATTTGTTAAACATTAATGGTGATTGTGTCATATTAATCCCCCCCCTTTTTTTTCATTAGGATTCAAATCCTAATGTCATCAATATTTATAGTCTTCCTCTTACCTCCACTATTATATCACATTTAATATTAATAAGCAACTAGTAATGTAACATTTTCACTTCAATGTAACAGTCCGAATGTTAAATATGAAATATAATTGTTACATTAAGCTAGCATAACCTTCGACATACATTTTAAATTGTGTATATAGAAGGGGAATACTTTCCGCACTACATTCAATTTGTGGGCTACTCATATATAGAATAGGTTTCTCATCTTTACTATATTCATTATTATCCATAAATGTTTCAAATACTCCTAGCAATCCTTTCAAGTATTTAACTTCACCTGCCGTGTTATCAAATCCATATGCAGTCTCGATACTCACACAATAAACTTCGTGTTTATGGTCATAACATATATCCATAGCATTCATAGTATGAAAATTGCAACCTTGCCCAGTTAAATCATCATAGGATTTTATTCCCCATATAAATTCGAGATGATCACACCAAGTTAATTCATCCCACTGAGGGTACAATTTCTTAAATCTATAATTGTTAATAGCCCTAACTAGTTCTTCATATTTCCATTTTATATTCATCAACCGTTGCCTCCCTTTATATTTATAAAAATTCTATCTCATATTTCTCAATCTTATATGGCGATGGGGAATATTCATCATTATCAGTATACTCAACATAAATAATCAACCTGTCACTAAATATATGAATGTAATGTACATTGCTAACATTATCAATTTTAAATCCATGAATAGGCTCGTCATATAAATCATAATCCCTATATGCTTCATCTAAATTATTAAATGTTGAAATTATATCTCCATATTCTACATTTCTGAAATATTCAATTGCTTTACTCTCAATAGATCTATAATTAGATTTGAGAGTTTCCAAATTGTAGAATATCTCAATCCGCTTATTTTCCTTCTTAATCTTATCTTTTACTATATTCAACTTTGTAGATTGATCTTTCAAGTTATTTATTAAGTTTTTCATTTTAGCCTCCCTCTACATTTAATTAATTCCAATTGTATTAATCTCATAATCTCCAATCCATTTTCAATATGCTGAGAGATTTCCTTATCGTTTAGCTTATCAATATCAACATGTAGAAATTTACATTCACTAGAAGTTAATTCAAATGGATTATATATTTCTTTATTAGATTCAGTATACCCACACTCCTGACACCATATTGCTCCAGTCAATTGTCTATATTGATATATTCCTACACTACCACATTTAGGACATTTCATTTTAACTTTCCTCCTTGTAATAAGATTTTCTGTATTTTCTACGTTCCTTTTTAGTTGGCTTTCTATATTGATCTCTATAATAAGCATAAGGAAATCTAACATATTCAATACTATCTCTGTATAATTTCAACACTTTAGTTAGATTCGCTCCATCCCAATCATATAATCCTCCATATTCTATATTAATTACAATACTCATCTCACACCTTCTCCTTTATCATTTCAGTTCCTAGCCAATCACTATTTCCATCATCGTCTAGTATTTTGTAGTAACCCTCTCCTATTCCGATGACATCATATACTTTATTCTCAGTAAATTGACCACATTCAATCAAGTTATTTTTAATTATTATTCCCACTTTTATTTAATCCCTCCTTATTTTTATAATCGTGTAAAAATATATATAACCATATGCCAATCATTATATAATCTATATCTCCTGGTGAACTACCCATAGTCTAAAGCCTATGGGCTTCCTACTCAATATCTCTAATGAGATAAGTATCAATAGGCTTAAACCGCTATTCCATCGGTATATATTCTAAAACCTTCTTCTTTTATATTTTTGGCTGCATTTATATCACGATTTATAATTGTATTACAACTTGGGCAAGTCCATTCCATTTCACCTAATTTTAATTCTGAATTGATAGCACCACAATGTCTACAAGTTTTACTTGAAGGAAACCATTTATTAATTTTTACAAAATACTTCCCTTTTTCTTTGAGTTTATATTCTAACATGATTCTAAACATACCAAATCCATTATCTGATATATTTCTACCCAATGATAAACATTGTGACATTACTTTTAGATTAATGTCCTCAACACAAATAGCGTCATATTCATTTGACAGATTAAATGACAATTTGTGCAAAAAATCTTTTCTTTGATTTGATATGTGTTCTTCAAGTTTGGCTATTTTTAACTTTTGCTTATAATAATTATTACTATATTTAACCATTCTACTTAGTTTTCTTTGTTCTTTGGTTAATCTCTTTTGTGAATCTCTTTTAGGTTTCTGAAAATTTGGTTTTCTTTTTTCAGAATCTACATAAAAATCAGGCTGAGAGTAATCTAAACCTAGAAATTTAATTGCATTTATTGGATATATTTCTTTTTCATATCCTACCAATATTGAAGCATAATATTTTCCATTTTTTTCACTAATAGTTGCTGAACATATATTATAATCTTGAGGCAATTCCCTATGAAAATTTATTTTAATATATCCAACTTTAGGTATTTTTAATAAATTATTATCAATGCGTATAGTTCCTTTTTGGTTTATAGTTCTATATGAGTTTTTAGATTTTCTTTTCGACTTAAATTTAGGAAATTTATTTTGTTTTTTAAAGAAATTTTTATAAGAAGTTTCTAAATCTCTTCTTGATTGTTGAATAGCTATAGAGTCTATTGCTTTTAGCCATTCAAATTCTTTTTTCATTTCAGTCTCAATGGACAATTTCATGTTTTTCTTATTGGCATTATAATAATTTATTGCTTTCCCTAAAATATAGTTATACACAAATCTACAAGAGCCTATAGTTTTATCTATTAATTCTTTTTGCATATCATTTAGATATATTCTGTATTTGTAACCTTTATTTAATTTCATAACTTCACCTCCTTATATATTATAGCATAATTTTACTAAAAGGTCAAATATTATTTTCAGAAATTCATCCCATCAGCTAAAGCTAATGGGTTTTCTTTCTGATTTTTTATAAATTTACTATATATTTATTTTTTACTTTTGCAAATTGTGCACTTCCTAATAAATATTGTGGACTTCTCAAATTATATAACCTCTTATATTCTTCATATACGAAGGGATACTTACTTCTAATTTGCTTGGCTAGACCACTCCCCATTTTCCCTTTACAATTTACTTGCTGCACATTTATATCTGCGTTTACTGTGAGCAAATCTCCTTTAATTTCTTTTATCATTTTTCCTCCTTAAATATAATTTTATGTTGAATGTCATTACATCTTTGAGCTAATTCAGAATTGCTATCTTGTAAAATATCTTCGAGACATTTTAATGTAATTCCATACTGATAAATACTTAACATTGAGGAGATTTCTAAATTTCCCTCAATTTTGTTTAGTAATTTTTTTACTCTCATATTTTCTCCTTTATTCTTATCTTTAATCGGGGAAGATTTCTCGATTATTATTATATGCTCTCTTTTACAATAATGTAGTTCGTCGATAAATCTTTTATCAAAATCTATTAGGACATTATTTGTATATGCTGAAAATCCCGATATACTCCCTTTCTGATTTTTAATTTCTAAATTATCATATAACCCATTTACAATAACTCTATCTCCTACTTTCATTTTATTCCACCCTTTAAATTTAGATTCTCATATGCTAATACTTTGAAATATTTATCAAATAATTATTATCCTCCTTATATTATTTTTTAAATATAAATAGTTTTTCAATCTTTTTCAAATTACTTTCTTTATTAACACCACTTCCCATACTTGTATAATGTTCTTTAGACCATATGCATTCAAAGCTATCTTCGGGCAACCAATATTCACTTATTAATACTACGTTATCAGTTGACATTTCAATACACCATTTATAAAACTCTTCATATGGGAACCCATTACCTTTATATTTGGTAGTATTTTTATATGGAGGGTCACAATATATTACATAATCTTTAATTTTATCTTTTGGTATGTCTAAGAAATTCATACATCTAAATTTTATGTCTTTAAAATTATCATTTTGAGATTGTTTTCTTAAACTATTAATAGCTTGTTGAGGGACATCAAATAAACTCCCATCTTTATTATATCTTCTTGCGAACCCCCCAAACCACTTAGCACCAAAACTTCCACAAAATCCTACAAGTCCTACATACCAATCATCATAATCATCTTTATTATTCTTTACATTTTTGTATTCTTCTTCTGATATAGTTATAGGTAATTCATTTTGTTGAGCATATCTTAATAAGGCTATTAAATATTTATTAATATCCAGCCCTATTTTATTATGGTGGATTATTTTGTCTATCATATTCGCTCCACCTACAAAACTTTCCAAATATCCCTTAGTATCTTCGTTTATATAACTTTGAACTATCGGGGCTAATTCTTTTGACAATCTATTCTTACTTCCCATATATTGCATTTTACCTCCTTATATTATTATAGCACATCTACCTAATATTATTTAATTTGTTTATAACGTTGTTTTGAGTATAAATTATAACTGTCGCAGAGCATACAAAACAACACCTTTTCACTGTCCTACACCGACAGTCAACAAAATCTAATAATCCGTTGATTTCATTGACTTGATGTGTATAATCCTAATAGTTGTTTCTTATGTTATATACCTACATCTGTTGATTATCACTAATATTGTATCGTACTTGCTATGAATTCAAATTCCCATAATTTAACTACCTCTTTGGGAATATTAGGAAATAAATCTTCCATATCATCTTTATATATATAATATGTAGTAGAGGTCATAGTTCCATTAATTGCATACTTTGGATTAATGCATAGATATTTTTATTCCCAATTTTAAAGTCCCTTACTATATTTTCTTTTTTTAATCTATTCAGAAATTTATAAACATTTCTTTCATTTATTCCAAGTAAATCAATTAACTCACTTACCCCTACTGGATTACTTTTTGTATTTTTAGTTCTTAATAATGAATTAGCTTTCTTTGTCATCTTGGTCAACATTTTATAAAATTTTCCTAATTCATTATCTGTTAAATCTGGAGTCTCTATTGCTAAATTTAAAAAAGCAAAATGTTCGTAACTCATACAATTATTTATTTCAGATTTATCATATTTTAAAGTTATTAGTTGCCTTAATTCATCTGGGGATATTGAATTATCCTCAAATAATCTTTCTAATTCTTTTTTTCTACGACTATCACTTTCTGCTTTTAATTTTCTTTTTAATGACGTTGGATCAGCTAATTCTTTTAATGCTACATAGGTTTCTCCTGCAAATCTAGCTTTATATTCTTCCAACTTTACAATATCAAATTCTTCTCCTGTTTGAATATCTTCAACAACTCCTTCTGAAAATAAATTCTTACCTGAATTATGTAAATTCCACAACTCTTTTAGATTATAAACATCCTTTTTGAACTTTAACTCTTTAAGACCCATTATTTATTCCTCCTTATTTTCTATTTAATTATCATTATCTCCTTCCATTCTGTATTCTGCCACTTCTTTCCAACTTTTACCATAAAATTCATTCTTCTTATCACATACTCCATTATCCGTACCATAAAAATTTCTACCTAACTGCTTACAACTCACTGCTGTCGTTCCGCTTCCATAGCATAAATCTATTACAATATCATTTTTATCAGTATAAGTTTGAATTAGATAATTACACAATTTTATTGGCTTTTGAGTATTGTGATATTTCCCCTCTCTCCAGTGTGGACGGTTAAAGGGCAATATCGTAACAGGTTCTTTTAGCCCCTTTGAATCATAGTTAGTTTTTTCTTTAGACTCAAATCCAATTACATCATATTTAGTTTCCTGTCTATATTTAATTTCCCTTCGCCAACTATTTACAATAACTTTATTAAATTTGCATTGTTTATCGTAAAATACTGATACATTTTCGTGTTTTCTTAATGGTTGTTTATTTTTCATAAATTGATTAGTTCCTTGTTCTTTATCCCATATCCAATCATATTTATATTTACTTAAATTACTAAGTCTTAATGCACTTGAAAAAGGCTCTGTTCCAAATAAAACTATAGGAGTATTATCTGAAATTATTGGATTTAATTTCTTCCAAAATAATTCTAAGTCAATTTCACAATCCCAAGAACATTCACTTACATTGTAAGGCAAATCACATAAAATTAAATCTGGCTTTATATAGATATTTCATATTATCTCACCTCTATTTCAAATTTAATATCTAACTGTAACATAAATTCATTTACTAAATCTGCATTCCCTACATGTTCAAATACAGAAAATTCTGCGACAAATATTTCATTATTAATCTCGTACATAGTAATATCCCATGTCGAAACTGCTGGCAAAATTCTTTTCATATATTCTACAGATAACTCATACTTACCTGATTTGAATATATTTACATCTGATACCTTTCTAAGCTTAATTATTTTCATCCATACTCCCCTTTATTATTTTATTTTCACAACTTCCAACTTCATCCAATTTAATCATTTTTAACATACATATTTGTGATTTGGAACAGTGTTTACAATTTATATTTTTACATTCGGTCATTATTTTATTCATCTCCTTCATACACTATTTCTCATAATTCATCCTTTATAATTTCAGCATTGGGATGCATTTTTAATATTAGTTCAATTTGTCTATCAGTAGCTTCTGGTTTAACTCCTATAATGACATTACTCGTATCTCCGAAGAATGGATTTAAAACCTGCGTATTCATACCTTCAATAGATTCGTGAAACTCCTTGTTATCTTTAACAACTTTCTTTAATCTATCAGGTACTTCAAACATTATTTATCCTCCTTATATATTTGCCTTTAATCATAATTTTATACATTTTAATCTTTTGTCTAGTCATGAATATCTCCTTTTACCAAATGAAAGACGAATTTTAATCAATCTTGTTATCAATTGATATTAGCAAGGTAAGTGTAACTACCTCAAAGTAATTCAATGTTTCATTAAACATAACTGTGGAAATTAATCCTATTATACTCATTAACACTATAATTGATATTAAGCGTTTTATATATTTCACATCAACCCACCTCATTATTATAATTACTTCCATAAGCATTCAAGTATGTATTAGTAGATTTGCACCAATTTATAATCCATGCTCTATCTGCCCACCTCAAATCAAACCATTCATCTACATATAATACATCTATTTCTTGACCAGACAAATACTCTATATCTGACTTTGAGAAATATCTGACATCATCATTTTTATAATTTATAGTTGACACTTGTAGATATAATTTATTATTATTTTTAATATCTAAGATTATAGCGTTGCATCCATTTAACCCTCTTGCATTTCTTAAAATGGTAGATGTTTTCCCACTAGAATATTCCATGTCGAATGTATGAATTAATTCTCTCTTGTGTCCTATTATTTCATCGTTATGTATAATCGGTGATAATGTAATCATCTTTCCTCCTTTATAGTATTGTATTAAGGTCGTAACAAGTCGATTTGAGCGTTCTATACAACCTTTGGTATAAATGTATGGCTAAGATCTATAAGCTCTCTATAGGCTCATTATCCCACAATAAATAAAACTTATCATTGTATTCATATTAATTCTCCTTCGTATTTACTAGTAAATACCATTGATATAAATTATCGACCTGTTTTCTTTCTATATTATAACCATCGTTTTTTAACTTTTTAATAACTTCATCATTTCTGTTATTTAATCTAATTTCACCAAATATCATATTAGTATCTTTATATTCTTGGATTTCTTTTATAGCTTGTTTATACTCAATATAATCATTTATACTTATGCTAGGTTTAATATATATATTTAACAATATATTATCATATAAGTTTGCAATTTTTTTCAATCTAAATAACTCAATGTAGTAATTATTCCTATTATATTTTCTATCCCAACTACCTATTAAGCTACTCTTCCAATTAGAATAATAAGAATTAGGTAGTTTATATTTAAATTCACATATCTTTATATAATTATTATACCCTGTGTAGATACTTCCATCTTCTCCCCAATATCCACCTTGGCAACCCTCACAATCACATTCATAATAATCTCTCATTGGGGGTATTTCCATGTTGGGGTCTGATACGTGATCTCCAAGTGTTTCATATCTTCTTTTACCCTTGATTTCTAATTTTGATTTACAAAATGGGCATTTCATATTAATCCTCCTTATATTTTAATTGTATAGTTTTTATGATCTTAGATATATTTTGTTGAGATGTATTATATATTTTTGCAATATCCTTCACACTAACACCATCAATATAACGTAATTTTATTATGTTATATTGTTTTGGAGTTAATTGTTTTAAAATTTCCTTTAGTATGACATCATCCGTAGTTTCCCCAATATCATAAGCTATCGGAGAATCTTCTATATCATAATAACTTTCCAATTCACACTCTCTTTTATTTAACTTTCTACAATATTTCAAATAATCTAGTACGTGATAATACATTTTAGAATAAAGATATGATGTAAATTTCTTTCCTTTTGTATCATCAAAAGAATTTACGGATTTTGAATATACAATGTATCCGTCGGATCTAAGATCCCCTATTTGCGTGTAATTCAATAATTTAAATTTGCTTATTACTGAATTTATGATAACTTTACTATCTTCATAACTTCTTATCATTATTTCCTCCTTTAAAAGTTGTTTTTTTTACGATTGTGTCTAATACATTAGAGAGACACTTGTACTAATAAATTTTGTGTATCTCTTTATATTTATATTATACCATAGTAAATATTAAAAGTCAACATTTATTTTAGTCTTTACCTTACGAGAAATATGTCGGATTACCGACTAAAGATACATCAGTACAAGCTTCGTATCTTGTACTGATGTATCCACAAGTTCTGTTTCATTTATTGATTTAGAACTTGTGAAAGAAACAAATGCTGATATAGTATAATGGCTATTACACCTGTTTTGTAATCAGGAAATCACTTTTCGACTAAGTGTCTCAGCACCATACAATAAAGTGTGAAATTTATAGGATTGAATTGTGGTGAATGTCTGCGGACTACACTTTATATTAGGAAATATACATATAGAATATCCCTTGCGGAAGTGTAAATTGGAGATATATAAAAGTATCTCCTACAATTTATGATTATTCGTAGGTTGTAATGTATTTAAAACTAGTCCTCGACAGACGTAAAACAGCGGAAGGAGATATGAAATGAAAAACGAGAAAATTATTCCATATTCAAGGTTTAAAGAGGTAAATAATAAGTTGATAAATACTACGTATGAACTTAGGGATTTAAAGGAAAAAAAGTACGATTTGAGCATGACAGCAGGACAACATGGTTATTTATCTACTTTAGTATTTAATGAGTTGGAAGATATAAAATCAAAAGATATTCCAATTCCTACAAAAGATGTGATTATAAATGTTATATTAAATCCACTGATGGATAGATTTAATTCAATTTTTAAAGATATAGAAAATGAGGAGTTCACGGTATTCACCTCGCCAAATAACCTGCTGAAATTTAAAAATGTTGAAGAGAAGGTTGATGATACTTATTTAGATGAATTAGTAGAATTATTGATTCCACGTTTGATAAATATTATTCAATTAGAATCAGTAAAGATATAATTATGAGATATAAAGATATACAACTCAGCAAATATAAGAATGATGAAATACTCGATTATTTCACAAATAAGATTAATCCTTATCCACTCAGTGATGATGTGATTTGGTGTAATAAAGAAAGGATCGGAAAATGTAATAGATGTGAAATGTATTGTCATCCAGATAATAATATATGGGGAATTAATTACGCCAGATATTATGGTGTTGAAAATAACGAAGAGTTAGTATTTTAGAACCTTTTTCGTAAAGGTTAAAGTAACACGTTATCGATTGATAATACGAGGTGATTAGCGTATCTGGGCTCACGGACGTTAAACTATGAGAGTTTGAAAGTGTTCAATGAAAGGAGGACATACTAATCGAAGATTTGCTCGCAGGCTAAATCGAGCAGTCCAAATAAAGAAAAGTCAAACTGTAAATCGTAGAGCAACGATGTAAAAGAAAGCTCAATTAGGCTTTACGCCGATTGAATTAAAAGTGTCTATGATGATGACTAGGCATTCCGACTTGACGGATGTAAAAATTCAAGTAGCAGGTCTCTCATACCTAACCAATGAGATGTCATCAACAAGGGATTGCGAAAGTAATCTCAAGATCAAGATTAAAATTGAAAGTTTGCCGTGAGTTGACACGTATAAATCTGATAAAAGCTAGACATAAGGGCTAGATGTTGTAATAAGCAACGGTAAAACTTATTTCAATAATAATAGTAGGCAGATTACTATAAAATCAATTTCATAATTTACTAGAGGAAACGGATGTCACTAGTGAATGAACTCACAGCCAAAAGAAGGCTGATCGTTATGTTGGAATTTATAATTTAATTGTAGATTACAAGTTAGCGAACGGATAATTATGATTATCTTATTACTAACAATTTGATTTGGATTAATTACCCAGATTAGTGAGTGGTTATCTCCGTAGCCACTCACAGAATATTTATACGGAGAAAATAAAACTACGGAGGATTAAATTAAAATGAGTAAAATGGATAAGGTTGAGCATTATGATAAAGATACTGGAGAAGAGCTACTGCAAGATGTTATAGAAAGTAATATGAAAGATGATTTCTATAAAAAGGCGGTTCATATGAAATATATGTTGGAAAATAAACCAGAAGAGTTAAATACTGAAGAAATTGAGGAGGCTGTAAAAACAGTAAATGGGTTTACCATTAATGATTTAAAACAATATGAATCATTTGTTAGTTATTACACAGCGAATAAAGATAAGTTAAATGAAGCTCTAGATAATTTATCAGATCAGGCTTATAAATGTTTATCTATATTAGTTGTAAGATATACTAGTTGTGATAATACAATACAGTTTAAAAACCATGTAAATATAGTTAAAGATGCTAAATTTATAGATATATTATCGCTATCTCCTAGCAAATGGAGTAGAGTAAAAAAAGAACTTATTGAAAAGGGGTGTATCAGAAGGATAAAACTCGATAAGAAAATAATATATAAAATAAATCCAACTGTAATCGGACACAGTATGAGGATAACCAAATGTACATATTATGCGTTTAGGAATGAATTAGCTAAAGAGTTTGAATTACATAAGAGGGTTTACTGGGATAAGCAAATACTCGAAGAATTTGGTCATGACATCCTCGATCAAGCGAAAAAAGTCAAGTGATGTAAAGACAGGTTACTATTAGATTGAGATTTTAAAAATTAGACATAACCCTAGCATTTATAAGGTGTTAGTTGTATTTTAAAACTTGTCATATGTGACCAAACAAATTTTTAGATTAGTCACATATGACAAGTTTTCAACTAAAATACACCGCGATATTAAAAGTTAAAACCTTTAATATAAATAAATAGTTGAGGTTGAAAACCCTCTTGATTACCTCATATAAATTAAATTTAAGGGGTTGAAGTAAATGGAAGTATCTAAAAATAAAGCATCTGTAATACTTAATAAATCTACAGAATTTATGTTGAAATACATTGTGGAGAATGATATTCAATGTCATGATTTACACATAGACAATATTGTCATATTATAGCATTAGTCAATAAAAGGAAAGAAGACGGAATATATTCTCATTCTAAATTAGATAATTCAGACTCAACTAGAGAATTGAAAAAGTCGATACAAAAGAAATTATTCATGAAGAATGACTGTATTTATCTTGATGATGAAAATCGAGTATTAAGATGTATTTGTGAAGATGATGAGACCGCTGTATTTGCAATGTTGAGATTCAATGGGAATGGTGAATCATATTTAGATTATGAGACGTTAATCGCATATTGTAATGATACAGATATTAATACAATGGGAGAATTACCTATAACTTATTGTTATCAGAATGTGAATGAAGCTATTGGAATGATTTATTAAGGAGGTCTCATAATGGGAATTGCCACAATAGAAATAAGTAAGAATGTGATATTAAAATCCTTATCAGATAAATATAGACAATTATCAATTGAAGATAGAAATATTTTAATGGAGACAGTAAATAGACTTTGGAGGAATAATGAAACTATTTAAACTTAAGAGTTCAAATTTAAGAGTTACGTATGTATTAGCAGAAGATATAAAAGATGTCACAGATACAGATACAAGTAGATGTACTGAAGAGTTGCTAGACATAGAATCAATTTTAGATGTGGATATAATCATAAGTGATAATGTTCTAAACTCAATAATTAGACAAGAGCTTAAAAGAATATACGATTAGATATGTAACGCAAGGCTGAGTTGGATAACTCACATAAGTTTTGCAGTTGTACCGACAATATAATCTGAAATTATAGTTAGTTGAAAATAGACTAACCGTCAATAAGCTGTGGATGACAGAAAATCCCAATCAGTAATAGATGGCAGACATCTGAAAAATCGGTTAAATTTATGGAGGTAATAAAATGTTTGGAAAAATTAAGACTAACACGATAATTTGGGCAACAACTCAATTATTAAAAATTGTAAATAAACTCAAAGATAAGGAAAGTCAAATTGAACGAATTGAAATTGGAGTACAACTAAAGAATAAAACTGATATTTTATTCACATCAGATAAAAAATTTATCATAGAGAATATTGATGGGACAGAAAGAGAAGTTACATTGAAAGATGTCAAGAAACAATTAAGCGAATTACTATAGATCAATGGATCAGATAAAACTTGCCAGCTTTGGTGAGTATGATGGTCAATAGACTATCACGTTATTATTCACTTCTAATTATGAAATTCATTTCAACTCTCCGGCTACGTGAGAAATTGCGTAGCTTCCTAAAATTCAATCAAAAGGAAAATTATATGAAACTTGAAGCAAGAGAATTTAATAAAGAAAAATCACAACAGGATATGGATAAATTGTTCAAACAATTAAACGGTTATGAAAATCCATATGCAATTAAAATTGTAAAAGATAATTATAAGAAAAAATAAAATTACAGGGGGAATATAAAAATGGCAAAGTCAGCGTTAACGATAAGTGAGCAGAATATTGTAGCAAGTGTACAAAATTGGGCAGAATTAATTGCACTAGTAGAGGCGAACAGAGATAACACGACAACTGTATATGACGATGAATCAATCGATCTTACAGGAGGATTAAGTTTAGATGGAGTTGAGATTACAGCGACGGCTGCGGAAATAAACTTAAATGATTTATCGGCTCAAACAGATATAGTGACGGCAGCAGGTGCGATATCTGTTACAAAAAAAGTTACTGAGTTGGATTCAACAATTGCTACATTTGCTGCAACCTTGGACGCT
>Ga0222670_1000193_pt1 | contig 28544 bp, 54 predicted proteins | sample AntAcemetagen732_FD_181148 | JGI IMG/M metagenome (GOLD analysis project Ga0222670, IMG submission 181148) | Saline water microbial communities from Ace Lake, Antarctica - #732 | ecosystem: Environmental > Aquatic > Non-marine Saline and Alkaline > Saline | place: Antarctica: Ace Lake... | reverse complement strand
CTTTTACGATAATCTTGTAAATTTTCGTTTTTCTTTGGCACTTTTATTAATTTTCCCATTTTTTACTTATTGTTTTAATTTATTCGTTTCTTTCCTTAAAAGGGTACGTTGTATTTAATGCTAATCTTTAGGCACATTAGCACAAACAGTTCCTTCTTCTTGGTGTGTTTGGTTAACAAGTGGATTGCCTCTTACGCTTAAATTAAATGGCTCAACATAACCTTCTTTAGCAAAATACCATTTACCTTCATACTTAAATTCAAAACCGCTATCACGCATACAGATAGCCATTTCTTCACCATCACTTGTCTTTAATACAACAGATTTAAATACTTCTTCAAGTTGCATTATGTTTTTTTCGTTTACTGTAATTTTCATTTCATTTATAATTTATAGTTAATAACCCGTACTAAAATACAACACCGTACAAAATTAATTGCTTGGTTTTGGTTTACTTGCGAACGTCCTCGCATCCTTTAACTTTATTTTTTATTTATTGGTTTTAGTGTTTTTTTTATCGCAACAAATCTTGTACGCGCACGTTGTAACAAATTATTTTTTATTAGGTTACTTTTCTGTTTGCAAATTATCGTAATTTCATTCCTCTTTTTCTTGGTCTGTTTGCAAAAAATCACTTGTAACAACAACGTATAAATCATTATTACTGCTTAATGGGTTTCTAGAATAAAATTCATCTTTAAAATCTACTGGTCTCATAATTAAGTTTTAGTTTATTTATCCGTAACAATGTTTATACGCATAAGTTGTAGTGCATTAAAACGACACCACAACAACGTGTATAGGTAATTATTGCCCTTGCTTCACTATCTTATAACCAAGTTCGTGCAAATCTTCAAGCAAACGAATAGTCATAGTTGTTTTAGGTGTTTTCTCAAAAAACTCATAACCTCGCTCTTTTATTATGTGCAGTAATATGTTTTGCTCTTCAGCATTTGCACCTCCAAATAATTGTTCTATCTCTTTCATAATTTATTTTATTTTAATTAAATCGGGCAAAAACTACCCATACATAAACCGTTAGCAGTAATATTAAATATCAATTGATTTAATTAATCCTTCCAGTTTTTCACGTGCGCCATCCCTAATGCTATGATAACCCCCAAGTTTGTTTTTACATATATCCATTGTGTTAATTAATGCATTTATCATTTGTGCTTTATCAGCCATACTAATGCTAACAACGTGTATATCACATTGCTGTTCTGTTTCTAGGTCTTTACTTTTATCCATTTTATTTAGTTTATTACTTATTAAAAATTATTGTTTATCTACTCGCAACGCTACATACACAAATACGTTATATGCAATGCTAAATGTTTAATTGCTCTACTCGCCACGTTCGGTTTTTATGGTCTATCCATAGGCTTCTGCAATTTAATTGGTTTATTCTATCGCCGTAAATGTTTGTTACAAATCTAAAACCTCTCTTTTGTGCTTCTTCAGCGTCAATGCTTATAAATAATTGTCTGTACTTATCACGCACTTCAAATAACAACGTATAAAAAAAATTGCTACTTTCTCCATTTTTATAATCTAATTCTTTAAACATAATTTATGATTTTATTTATTAATTTCACTATAATTAAACGCAACATTTCTTATACAATGCGTTGTAAACCATATTATTGTTTAGTTCCATCCATTAAATTACAAGCCTCGCATTGTCTTTGGCAAGTGCTTTCATAATGTGGGTTCTTGTGGTCATAACAATAAAACGATTCAACAACACCGTATATAAAGCATTTTTTCTTTACTTTCTTTTTACTAAACAACCTACTAATCAAACTCATTTTTTATCTATTAATTAGTTTTGTTGCTTAATTCAAGGTCGCAACGTACCTTATACAATTCGTTGGTAGTTATTTTTTATTTATAGATAATTAAAGATTATTATTAATAATAAAAAGCCTATTAATAGTAAAAAAGTAAATTTAGTATCAAAAAAACAAATGCCAACATCTTTTATAACAAATTGCTTTTTATTTACTTTTTTACTAAATTGTTTATATTCTATCATTTATGTTATATTTATTTACTAATTATTAATTTACGCAAAATGCAATAAAAGGGTACGTTGTAAGTAATATTATTTACTATCTTTTTGCTGCACTTGTAGAGCTACTGCTTAACGCGCCTATACCTAATATAAATCCGAAGTCATACCAACCTCCGTTATTATTTACAGCATATATTGCTATATCGCTACTAAACAAACTACCTATCCATGCAAATGGTGCAATCATTCCGTGCCAAAGTCCTCCCCAAAATCCATAAGGAGCAACTGTGGTACACGCTTCTATATTAGAGACATCGGCACATCCCGTAAATAAGACTACAACCAACAACGTGTATAAAAAATACTTACTAATTCTGTTTAAATTTACTTTTTTCATCTTTACTTATTTTAATTATTAATATTAAATTCTATTTATTTTTACTCGTACATTTTATACACAAATACGTTGGCAGTCATTATTGTAAAAAGGCCACATATATTACGGCCTATATCGTGTCTAAATGATAACTAATTATTCTTTCTTTTATTTCTTTGTCAGACAATTCTTTTATGGATTGACAATTAAATATGTATTTTTTATTATCAAATAAATCAATTAAATTATATTCTGCTGAATAAGTATAACTACCGTGATTAACAAAAATTCTAAAATTTTCATTATCATTATTGTGTTTTACTACTAGATTATTTATCATTTTTTTTTAATATATACTTATTTAAAATAGCTTTTAATTTTAATTTTTTTATTCATTTTATTTACCGCAATGCATTTCACAAAGACCATGTTTATTTTCAAATATAACTCCTTTATTTGTTTTATTACAATCGTGTTCCACTATACAAGCAAACATATTAGTAGCTTCATTAGAAGCTCCTTGGTTTATCTTATTCCAAGGATGTTTAAATAACTCAATTTGGTTTTTACAATTACAACAGCATTCACCACTATGCCATCCTTTATCACATTTTATCATTAGTTCTGGTTTTGTTTTTTATCAAAAATATTTAGCATATCTATTAAGTAGTAGATGGTCATAATTAAAAAATACACCCAAAATATAGGGTTGGTTAAAATAAAAAACTTATCTCCGTTTGTGTTCATATATTATGTATTTTAATTTTAAATAAAATTAATGGGGTTTTATAAAATAACTGCAACCAACAGCGTGTATAATTTATTAACAAATTTACTAAATTAACATCAATCTACCAAATCTATTTTTATAGTGTACTTTTATTAATCACATAGTTAACAAACTATACACGCATAAGTTATATGCAATTAATCGGTGGTCTGTGTTATTTTAACACCTCCTTGTATGCTGCCAAACGCACACCCTGCAAATAATAACCAATTCCATCCATATTCAAATGTTCCGTTTATAAAATCAACAATATGTAATGCTAATCCTATTCCGCATACAAGAAGTAGCGTCATTCCCCAAATAAAAGTTCTTGTTTCTTTAGTCATTTTTATAAGTTTTATTTATTAATTAATATTTGTTTCTATTTATACGCTACTAGGCATACACAATGCTTTGTAAAAAATTAAACCTTACTTACTGTTTTTTTAATAAAGTAATCGTATTGTCCTTTTAATTCTATTAATTCTTTAGAGGCTTGTCTTCTGCAAGCTTTCCTATAAGCTGGGTTTTCTTGCTCCCACCATTTAAATCCTGTAAATCCTTTCATCTGTTTAAAATTTCACAACAACGCACAAAGAAAATAAACTACTTATCGCTTTCCGTTGTTTAGTTATTATTAATTTACGTTCTAATAAGTATAATCTAAATTTATATTTTATTTTATAAATCATCGTTTACGTTTTTTATATATTCCTTAAAAGGTACTTTAACTACAATATTTAATAAAGTTATCCAGCAACCCTTTTATATTATCTGCACCAACGGGGTTTGCGGAGTGTATAAATATCCTGGGTAATTTTTTCTGGTTGTCCATGCAATAATCTACTAACCATTGGGCACAATCCATTCCTGTTTTTTCCTTGTAACTCTCACCACGCCATTCTTGAAATTTTTTACTTTCATCATAATCTTCCCAAAAATATTCAGGTGTATAATGCTCATCCGCTAAATCGTGGTCGAAAGAAATAGCATCAGGTAACCCAAATATTCCAATCCATTTTACAAACTGTTCATAATTCAAAACCCAATTTATATTATAATCTCCACCATCCGCATCTGTTGGTACTTTACCTTCTTCATTTATAAAAGGGTTTCTAATATCGTCTAACCAAAGTAAGTTCTTCATTTATTCTTTTTTTTATATTTAAATTAATTGTATATTATTTTTCAATACTTTTAATGTGGGTACAGCGTCCATCTTTTGCTCTAATAGCTCCAAAGCAGTTACAACTATATTTAATTGAACCATCTAATTGAGTTGATTCCTTAGTTAGATATTCTTTATCCCCTTTAGATGAAATAAATCTATGGGTTATTACTTCAATTTTAAATTTTGCTTTTGGTTTAGGTTTATCCCATATGATATCCTTTAAGTTGGTTTTTGGGTGAACTTCAACCCAACCTGGCATTAAATAATGCTTGCCACCTATGTTGGTTAACATTGGAGGATTGAAACCATTAATATGTTTATATGTAAATCTTTTGACATAATGTACCGGACCAAATCCATCACTTACACTTAAACTTCCTTCAGAGTGTACTATACGAGTTCTAAAATTTCTATGCTTATTTAGAGTACTAATTTCCCAAAGTGCCATTATTTGTAATCTTGAAGTTGAATTTCTGAATATTTAATTGCCTGAGCCTCAGTGAGACCTAGGTTCATTCCAATTCCAAACCAGTATTCTAAAATTTCTTGTTGATTTAATAACATAACCTTTATTGTTTTAATTGATTAACATGCCGGAATATACGAAGTAAAATTTACATATACAAGCCTTTCATTATTTATTTTTTAAAAATTAATTCTCCTTTTCTTCTTGATATAGTCTGATATCCAGGTATTGTTTTCAGTTGATGGAGAATGTATGCTTTATATAAATTAGATTTTTGAATTTTTTCTCCTTGTTTTTCTGTAGCTTCTATATAAAGTACATTAGGATCCTCAGATAATATAAAATCTTTTATAACGGAGATTACAGTTGATAAAATAGTTAATAAAGTTTTTATATCACTTTGAGCAAATTGGACCTCATCTCCACTTACATCATAACCCACATTGTAAGTTTTATCCAAGTCTTGAAGATACCTTGGTAAATAGAATTGTTTTGATATTAAATCCGGATCAAAATTATCAAATTCTACTACAACTCTCTCATTAAATCCCCCAATATTTACTGTAAATCCATACTTAGTAGGGCTTACCTGTTTCCAATCTAAGGGTGGAATATTTGATTCCCCTATTTCTTTAATTAGAATTTCATTTAAAAGAGGAACCATTAAAGTTGACATTTTACTCATAACATATACAGTTTTAGTTGATTAATGTACAGGAATATATGAAACACATCCCATGTAAAAAATAACCCCATATCTTTAGAATATGGGGTTTAAGAAATGCAAATCAAGAGATAGGGCGTAACAAAACACACCTAGTTTGTTGTGTTTATGAAGGTAAATAAGATCACTATCATTCATCTGTTTTAAGAGACTTTGAATAACCCTTTCTTCTTTATCTTCCTTGACCATTATAGCCTTTTTCATAATTTTTACTTTTTTTTGTTTTTGAAGTTTTGCTTTTTGAATGAACTCCTTTTCTTTTAACACTACCCTTAGGTGTAACAGTATTTACAATAGTTTTTGCCATATTTTTTTTTGTAATAAATATGGGTTAAAACCAATCTCTACCCTTTATTTTTAAAGATGGTGATAATATTTTGAATTTTAGTACATCTTTCATAATCCTCGTAGTTCTCCATTATCTTTAGATTTTGCATTAATGTCTCAGGTATATCTTGGGGGTCAACACATATATCAAAATTCATCTTCGAATCCTTAGTATGAATGGATAATATAGGGATAGTTTTTTTCCTATTTCTATAATGCAATAAAACCTCATCCACAATTAAATTATGGAGGTTTTTATCATTTTCCATAAATAACATTTCCATTTCCTTTTCAGTTTCAATCTTCCACTTATGTTTAAATTTCATATTAAAAATTTTTTAAAAAATTATCATTAATTTTCTTACCCCGTAATATATGAAATTTATCCTGGATATCCAACAATTTACTGGCAAGTTTTTTTAAAGTTTTGGATTTTTGTTTATCGTAGTCTTTAATTATTTTATTGTGGTTTTTATTCTTCATTACATTCGACTAATATATTGGTTAGTACTATCTTCGTCATCATCCCCCAATCCTAATTCCTTTAAACGTTGTAAGTGATATTCATCCATTTCAAAATTAACAGCGTCTGTAGTATTATTTAAAGGTGTGTGGGATTCTATTTGTTTTTCATCAATAGCGTTAAAAACATCCCCAACATATAAAAAGTAATGGTTATAACATAGTAATTCAATATTATTCTGGTTATAGTTATTCCCGTTTTTATCTTTAAAGTGTAATAAAAGTGGAACTCTATAATCTAATACTCTACGTTCACTGAATTTGCATATTGAACATTCTTCTTCCAGATATCCTTCTTCAATTAAACGATATTTGATTTTAGAGGGATTAAAATGTGAAGGAGATATCTTACCTTCTATTATATCTAATAACGCAGGATCTTTCTTACCATTATTTAAAAACTTAGGTATGCCTTTTCCACTTTGGTTTTTATGTTGGTCAAATAGATTTTCATAACCCTCCTTAGTAGCTTCATAATTTTTAGCATGTCTTTTATAATGTTGATATGAAACATGAAGGTAGCGGGCGCTAGCCATATTAGATTTTGTTTTAGCCATTGCTGCTAAAATTTGAGTCTTACTTAAAGGTTTGGGTTGTGGCATATTTATTCTTCCTCTTCAATCCCAAATGTAATTTCATATCTCCCTTCGGGGTTAAAGTGGGTTTGGTATGTTTCTTCTTCCATTATTTCTGTTTCAACCCATGTATCTTCACCTGACCCCTTCATTATAGAAACTCCACGTTTAGTATTTACAGTTGAACAATTTACACAAAAGTTATACCCATATTTAGTTAATCTAAGTTCGGGCATATCTCCTTTACATTTTATACATTTTATTTGTTTCATATTTGTTTTAGAGTTTTTAATAAATATAAAAAATAGGTTTTTTTAGGTTAGTTTTTTTACAATATTAATAAAATGTTTTGCTATTGTTAAATAGTTGTAGGTATTTAAAACATATTGCTGGCTTTGGGATAAATATTTTTCTTTATCAGTATTGATTAGCAAATCTAAGGATTTATTAAAGGAATTTATATTAGAAAATAAATAATCGGATAGATCCACAGTATTTAAAATATCCCTATATGAGGGGGTATTACTAGCTATACAAGGAATTCCTAGGGTAATAGCTAATGTTAATTTATTGGGGGATTTAATAAAGGTGTTGATATTATAATCTAAAGGAGAATGGGACAAAATACACCCATCAAATTTTTTAATATCCCCCATAAATGTAGAGGAATTAAAAGGGATGATTGGGAAGTTAGTGTTTAGTTTGGGGTCTGTAATTAAAGTGAATGACATCAACCCCTTATCAACATATGTTTTTATAATATGTTCATATCTCTGTATGCTTTTATAATAAGATTCAGGATAACCAAACCAACATATTTGGGGAGTATTATTTTTCTGTAAGGGGGTATGGGATGAAATTAAGGCATAATCAATAGAGTCATTTAAAACTTCAACGGGGGTGTCTATTACAGATTCTATAAATAACTTATGCATTAGAGTAGGACACAAAATACAATCTGCAATTTTAGACCAATTTTGTAGTAAAAGATCTCCCCCAGGGTATACATCATTAAAAATTGTGATGATTTTAACCCCTTTAGATTTACAATCGGTTAGAAAGGAATTTAGTTCTAGAGAAGTAGGATCAAACCCCCCATTGGAAAATATAACATCCGGGTACGATGTTAAATCTTCTACAAATACACATTCAAAATCTAATTGGGAACTTGCTTTTACTATACTTGAAAATGTAATTCTATAAACTGCCTCATTTATATCCTTATTACATAAAATTCCTATTACCATGTTTTTATTTTTTTACCCATAACATTATATCATCATATCTCCCTTTAATCCCTCTTAAATCTATTATCTCAGAATCAAAATTTTTGGAGACTTCTTCCTTTAAGATATAGGCATTTTCAATATAGCTATGAAGGGTATTCTTATCAGTATTGTAATTTTTTAAATTATATTGATCTAATAAAGTCATTTGTTTATTGTTATTAATTTATTGTTATACTTTGTATTTTTGCCTACCTTTAGATTCAATTCTGTCATATAAATCATTTTGTTGAATTTGACGGTTTAAATCCTTAAGGTGTAATATACAATACAATTCTTCCTTTGGGAGGGTTGAATATGATTTAAATCCTACAATTCTACTATGGAGTAATCCTTCCCATTTAATGTTTGAGAGGTTTTTATATAACCTCATCTGATAATCTGGGAAGTTTACCCACCCCCTTTCGTTTATATTCCAACCCCATTTAGTTATATACTCTGAGGTTAAATCTGAGACGGTATTTATTCTAGGACAGTAAAACAATTCAATATCTGGGTTGGTAGTTAATAGTTGAGGGAGGAATTCTATAAATTCCTTGCTTACTATTTCATCCGCATCTAATTGAAAAATATAATCCCCACTACATTCACTATTAAGATAATTTTTCTGGGTATGGTCCCCATCAAATTTTCTATAATTTAAATGGATTTCATTTTTATATTTTAGGAGTAATTCCACAGTTAATTCTTCTTCAGAAAAATCGTCTACCACCACAATTTCATCTTGTTTCCTTTTATTTTTTATAAGAAAGGGAAGGAGTTTTTCGATATATTTTCCTTCATTATGTGTAAGTATTGCATAACTTATTTTCATATTATTTATTCTGGTATTACCCGGATATATGAAAGTGCTTCTATGAAATCACGTTCTTCGAAATGTCTTATTGTAGACATATCTGCTCTATATTTTTTACCTTTGTATTTATCTTTCTCCTCCTCCGATACTAGAATTGCCTTAGCAGCACCCCACATCCAATTATCTCTTCCGGTTCCATCTGCAAATATTATACCTTTATCTTCTACATTAATAGTAGAAGGCATCCAAACCTTACCTGTTTCTTCTTCTTCATCAAGCAATGCTTTATAAAGTTCAGGTAAAACTTCCATCTGTTCTTTAAAAAATTCACTTCCTTGTTTCATTAAAGAATTAGAAATAAAACCACACCCATAACACATCTCTAAAGTAATGTCTTTAGTTACTTCTTGAGTATAACATGCATCGGAACTGCATCTTGAGCACTCTTTTAATTCGTCAAAATTCATATTATTTTATTTTTTTAATTTGGGTAATATTAATTCTACTTGTTTTGGAAATTCAGGAATATTTTTATCAAAAATACTCTCAACTAATTCTTTCATTTTCTCGTAACTAAAATTATTACGTACGTGGGACCCTTGACGCATTCCCATAGTTTTGTATTTTTGGTAATTATTAAAAACATCCTTTAACGATGTACCAATATGACCACTGTCAGGTTTAAACCATTTTGCTTCTTTAATTAACCAATCATTAGCGGCGCTATCATGGACATTCTCCAAAACTCCAGGAATTAAATATGTAAAACTTGGATGTAAAAAATCTAATTGACCTGAAAATGCTGAGGCTATTATAGGTTTGTTTGATAACCCGAATTCTAATAGTGGTCGTCCAAATCCTTCACCTTTAGTAAAACTTACCATAGATTTTACCTTAGGGTGGTTATATAATTCATTCATTTCACTGTCATTAAACTCCCCATTCAAAACATAGATATTAGGTAAAGTATGGGATTTAACCGTTTTTCTTATTTGTTTTATACGTTTTAAAATTTCATCTCGGCTTATATAAGAAGCAACTCCTACAGAAGTTTTTAATATTAAAGCGGGGGTGTTTTTTTTATTTTTAAATGTTTCATAAAAGGATTTTACTAATACCGAAACATTTTTTCTATCATGCCCAAAACTACCTTGCATCCAATGTCCTACAAACAAATAACAAAACTTTTCAGGGATTGTATCTAAATTGATATTAGTGACTTCTGTAGGTTTTAAAGTTTTATAGATGTCTAGATTTGCACCTTCAAATACTACTTCAACATGTTTATTTAATTTGATTTCTCCTAATGTTCGGTTTGATTTTTGGTCTTTTTTAGCATACGATACCTCTTGTAATATCTTTTTAGAAAAATTAGAAGATACCAAATTCATATCCATTTTATTCATCCCTTCTATCCACTCATGCTTACATATGGTAGCTTCTATACCTGCGGTGCAACCTATATTATATTTTCCTATAGGTTGGAATTCATTTGGAATTGTGATTTGCATCCAAATTTCGGGTTGTGACACCAATTGATTTTCAGGGAGTAAGTGTTGAAGTAAAAATTGCCATTCTTTATGGTCATCACAAAACCCCCAAGAAGTAGAACCCCACCTTTGAGCCATTAATTTAACATCATATTTATCTGTTTCTATAATGGCTTTTATTATGTCTCGTGATCGGGCACCATACCCACTATAGGTATCCATCGGTGAGGAAATTACAAATGTTGGTTTACTCATTAGTATATTATATTATGTTTTAAAAATTTACCTTTATAATCGTTGGCATTTATTATTTCATATTTTTCTCTGGGTTCCCATGTTGAAAATAATTCATCAAACGCCCCCATAACTCTATTAGCCTGATGCTTAGAATTAAAACCTGCTTCTTCACTTAAAGCCCATTCTCTGCCTTTTAATCCTCTTGCTTTACGTTCTTCAGGATCTAAATCATATATTGCTTTAATTTGTTTAGAAGCGTCTTCCCATTCACATCTATCGTCAAAAATATAAGGTGTTTGAGATGAACCTTGGATAGATCTAGATGTTGGGTAAACGGGAAATGCCCATTCTCCATGTTCTTTATAAGTTCCTCTATGGTTAGATGGGATTTCAGGTGAAGGGGTAAACCATTCCCCGTTTGAATCTACAAATCTCATTTGATCTTGCATACCTCCTGTAACATTAGCTATTATGGGGGTTCCAGATAACATAGCTTCAGTTAAAGTTAAACCCCAACCCTCATTAGAAGTAAGTAATATCTGTACGTCTGCTATATTATATAAATAATTTAGTTGTGTTTGGTGGTATTTTTGAGTAGAAAATACAATTGTATCTTCATATTCTTCATCAAAAAAATATTCTTTAACCACTTCTAAATCTGTCCCGTGGTCTGATGTCAATTCAGTATGTAGTACCATTCTACATTTTAAAGCCTCTTCCTTAGGTAAACTATCTAAAAAATGTCTAAAGGCTAACATTGCATCCGGGATTTGTTTTCTTCTAATATTTCTTGAGTTGAAAAACAGTACAAATTTGGGATCAAACCCACCAAATAATATCTTTTTAAATTGAACAAAACCCTGGTCTGTTTTAGATACAGGTTTGTATACATCCTCATTTAGACCATGGGGTATGTATTTAAAAATTTTATTTTTACCCTTATCACCTAAAACAATTTTATTAATGTTTACAGTTTGTTTTGATATTCCCATTAATAAATCACAAGCCTCATAGTAAGGTTGGTTGTACATTGGAGCAGGATAATCGTCCCAAATGTTTAGATAGGTAATAGGAATTTTACGACGTATTTCATGTTCCATATTGAAAATCCAAGTAAAATATCTAGGATCTGTAATTAACATGATGGCATCAGGTTTTTCTGATGCTATTATTTGTCGTAATGTATCGGGGTTGCCATATCCATCTTGTGGGTATAAAAATAGAGAAGAATCATCAATCTCCATTAAAGTATTAGTACTTTGACTTAAGTCTAATTTTTTCCCTTTTTCAGGATGATTAATGGCTCCTGCCATTTGCACCCAATTAAAGTGGTGTGATGTATGAGTTACAATTTCTTTGGCAATAGTTGCAACACCAGAATGTACTCTAAGGTCATCACATAAGAGGAGTATTTTTTTCCTTTCTTTTTGTGGAAGATGTTTAAAACTTTTATTCATATAATAACTTTTTATTAATATAATAAATTTCTATTCCGAGGCCAAATTATGGTTTGTTATTTTTCTCCTAAATTCCTCATCTTTCATATAAAGTTCAATAGCACGTTCAGATAGTTTTTGAAATGAGAATTTCCTTTTGATACACTCAATTTTAAATTCTTCCCATAGATTCCCATCTATTTTTACACTTGTTAATTTTTGATTACTCATAGTTTGTATATTTGTATGTTTGTATTGTTTAATATAAATATATATAAATTATTCAAAACATATCCCTTCACCACAATTCTCCTTATCTAATTTAAATGGACAGAAACCACAATTCCATTTGCTGGCGTTTTTAGGGTAGTCTATGTTTTTAATTTCCCCAGTTGAATTAAAACAGGTGGTTATGAAATGGTTTATAGCATTTTTAGCTTTATTTAATTTAATTTTACCACTAGGGGGAACAAAAATTTGAACTCTGTATGATTGGTGTGGTGACATTAATTTCTCATCATCCCAATCCAATACTTTACGTTTAACTATAAAAAATTCTATTTCTATGTTTTCTAACGGGATATTGTATTGTTCAGAGAAAAATTGCTTATATAAAAGTAATTGATATTGTTTATCTTCATTTTTTTTATCTTGATCCCTCCACCCCCTAGTGCTTGTTTTAATGTCAATTATTTTAAAGGTGTTTGTAGGTTCATGGTATAACACAATATCTAAGTATCCGGTGTATAGTACGTTATTATATCCCTTATTTGGTGCTATTACTAATGGGAGTTCACAACCCACTAAATAAGTACCTTTTTTTGTGAAATAAGAACTACGTTTTTTCTTAAACCAATTTAGAATACCTACCCCATCTTCAAAAAACTCCCTCATTTCAATTGCTGATGAGAAGTGTTCGTTTTTATTTGATTTATATTGTTTTTGGTATTCTTCTATAAAGGTTTTTTGGAAAGTGTCTTCCATATCAATTTCCCTATCTGCGGCGGCAAATGATGTTTCGTACGCTACATTTAGATAATTTTGCATTACTTCATGTATAGAGGTCCCAAAAACAGTATGTATTGAAGATGTGAATCGTTTAATTCTTTCTTTATACTGAAGTTTCCATCTGTGGGGGCAATTCCTAAAAATTGACATCTGAGAATGGGATACATTCTTTTGGTAAGCATAATTCACCAGTGAGGGTGGATTATTTCTTATTTCTTTTACTATTTTTGGGATCTTTTTCATTCAAATTATTTACGCCATTTATCTCTACCAACTAACAAACCTATTATTCCATAATTTGCTATATCTATAAATGTATCTTCCATCCCTTCACCCTCAACAAAACTTTTTCCATTAACTAATAAATTTTTTAAACGTGATATTTTATCCGTTAATCTAATACACAACCCAGTTAGTGAAAACTTCTTGTCATTGCTATTATTAACGATATCTCCGCCCAAAGCAATATTATTAAGTCCATAATCTAAGTGTTTTCTAGCAAATAACTCGTATTGTTCATGTTGTATTTGTTTAAACTCATTGGATAGTGCCCCGTATTCGTTTTCAAATATTTGTACTGCATTTTGGGGTACTTCACCTCTCATATTTGTAGGGTGAGTAAGATTTTCCCAATATTTTTTCCCTATGGGGAATTGGTTATGAGGTAATTTATTTTCCACATTCTCGAAATGTTTTGTTACAGCGCTACCCATTTATTTGTGTAAATTTTAAAAATTGAATTTTTAGTTTTTCTATTCTCTCATCAGCATCAATCAACATCCTAAGTGTCTCTTCAGCATTTTTATAAAAATCTTCGGTTGAATGATCACCAATTCCTGCTGCCTTATTTCCTAATAAATCAAAGGATAGCATGGCTTTTGCTCTATCTGCTTCTGCAGAAGTTAATAACATTTTGTATAATAATGGGTTCATTTTATAATTTTTTTAATTTCTTTATTATCTAATCCTCTATTTGTTAATATACGAACAATATGTTCATTATCCAAAAAATATAAATATTCTTTTACTTCTCTTATAGATAGTTTAAAATGGTCCTTTAAGTGTATTAATAATTCATTATTTCTTTCTTTAACTTTAGATTTAATGTATTTACTCCATTTATTATTTTTAGGAATAAATTCGACATATACTGAGTATATTTCTTTTTTGTTTTGGGGAGGTATAACTTGTACCTCGTTCACCAATTCTAAAAAATCTTCATTCTGACTTAGAAATCTATGAACCATATAACTATTCCAAGTCTCCCAATCTGATTCTGAAAATGAATCAGTGGGAGATTTGGTAGTATTAATTTGTTTTAGCCAATCAAATACAGTTTTCATTCTAACACAACTCTTCTTTAAGTTCCTCTCTTAAATCTTTTGGGACCGAGTCTTTTAAGATTTTTTTTGTTACAGGATCAAAAAACACAGGGATAGGAAGAAGAGCATCCTCATCTGTTCCGGTAATAAATTTGGATACTTTACGTAAAATTACTCCTTGTACAAATACACTCCCTCCATCAGAGTTTTTAACTTCGGTAGTGTTTTTCAAATCAATTGGTGGCATTTGTGCCGATTGTGGGTTTTGCATATTATTTGTTGTTTATTAAATTTTGGATTAAGGACAGGGCATTTATTTCTTTATCTATACGGAAATTTGCTTTATATTGGTGGTCGTTTATTAACATAGCAACAGTACCCCCTCTATTTGGTAAATATTCTTCAGACCTTTCATATAGTGATTTAAATAATTCTTCATAATCATTAATATTAGAATCGGCAATAATTTGTCTTATAACTTTAAATTGTGGTTTTGGTTTTGCCAATTCCGTTAAAACATCGTATATATAACTTGAAGAAATAATTAAATCATCATCCAATATTAATACTCCATCTATAGAACTAGATTGTATGGTATTTATCATCTTCCTAATATCAGGATATGTTTTATTTACGATTTTAGCTATATCTATTAAGTCATAGCTTATTTTCTCTTTATCACATATTCCTGCTATATGAACCGCAACTTCTTTTTTAGTTGGGGGTTCTACTTTAAAAGTTTGACATCTAGATTGGATTGGATCAATAATACGTTCAATATAATTGCAAGTTAAAATAAATCTAGTACTACGTGAAAAGGTTTCAATCACATTCCTTAAAGATGCTTGTGCATTTATTGTTAAATAATCCGCTTCATCCAAAATAACCACTTTAAGAGGTTTAAATGATGCCATTGAAGCAAACCCTGATACTTTATCCCTAATAGTTTCAATACCTCTTTCATCTGAGGCATTTATGTATAGGGATTCGCAATCAAGATTGTTTACTATAATTTTAGCTAGGGTTGTTTTACCTGTACCCGCCCCGGCATAAAATAGATAGTTTTGTATGTCATTATTCTTTAACTGTCTATCAATTGAAGATTTTAAGGTAGCATTACCTACAAAGTTTTCTAAAGTATTAGGTCTATAACGTTCATTAAGCAAAGTTTGTTCTCTATCAAAACTCCCCATAAATTGAATATTTTTTAATTGGTTTAGGTTCTATTTCTTTTTCTGATGTTGCAATAGTATATAATTCTCCTTTAAGTGGGGATAATTTAAAATCCCCAACAAACTTAGTTTTTACAATATAAGCCTCTAAGGTATTGGTTAAAGATGTATAGATTTTACCTTCAGGACCGTCAGATACTAAGCGATATCTATCACCGGGGGCTTGTCTTATAGCTATTAATTCTATTTTGATTTTGTCTATTTTTATTTCCATAGATATAATATACGAAAAAATAATGGGGAAGCCATAAAAACTTCCCCATATATTTTATTTGCTTTCAGCCACGGATGCCTTTCGGTATTCGGTTACTAGGTTTTTTATATTACCTAGACTTTTTCTAGCTTCTTGTTGTGATTTTTTTGTAGTTTTATTATGTTTTTCTACAAAAATGTTAAATAATTCTGTAATCTGTTCAAAAATTTCCTGCTTATTCATTGTTATAATCTAGTTTAAAATTTTACATCATACCCATCATTGGGTCCATTTGAGATTGAGGTTTATCTTCTATCTCGTTTGAAATAATACACTCGGTCAATAGTACTGTACCAGCAACTGAAGCTGCATTTTGTAACGCTGTTCTAGCTACTTTAGTTGGATCTATAATACCTTCTTCTTTCATATTAACGATTGATTTTGTTTTAATATTATAACCTGATCCTAGTGGTAAGTCTAATAATTTAGCAGCTAAAATTTCAGCTTCAGTAGTATCATATCCTGCGTTTACGAGTATTTGGATAAATGGTTTTCTACATGCTTTTTTTACAATAAAAGCCCCAGTTGTAGTGTTTACATTTAAATCTAATACTTGAGAAGCATATAATAAAGCCATACCACCACCAGGAACAATTCCTTCTTCTATTGCTGCTTTTGTAGCGTGTAAAGCATCGTCAACTCTATCTTTTTTCTCTTTCATTTCGGTCTCTGTATTTCCACCTACATGAATAATAGCAACTCCACCCACAAATTTAGCTAAACGTTCTTGTAGTTTTTCTATTTCAAATGGAGATTGTGCCTTGTCTAATTGTGTTTTTAATTCATCAATTCGGGAGTTAATTTCATCTTCACCACCTTTCCCATCGACAATGGTAGTTTGTTCCTTTTCTATGGTAACAGTTCTAGCTTCACCAAACCACTCCCAACTAAATTTATCTAGTTTCATTCCTTTATCTCTAGAGAACACCTGACCTCCAGTTGTAATAGCAATATCTTCTAAAATTAATTTTCTACGATCACCAAAATCAGGTGCTTTTACAGCACACACCTTCATTGTACCTCTCATTTTATTTACAATAAGGGTTGCTAATGCTTCTTGATCAACATCCTCGGCAATAAGGAGTAATGATTTTCCTTGTGATGAAACTGCTTCTAAAATTGGTAATAATTCTTTTACTTGGGTAATTTTATTTTCTGAAATTAGAATTAAAGGATTATCTAACGTAGCAGACATAGTGTCATTGTTAGTAACAAAGTATGGTGATTTGTATCCTCTGTCAAATTGCATTCCTTCCACTGTTTCCAAATAAGTTTCCCCAGTACGAGATTCTTCAATATGAACTATACCTTCCATCCCCACTTTTTCTATTGCAGTAGCAATCAATTTTCCAACTTCGGGGTCATTATTAGCTGAGATAGTTGCAACTTGTTCTAGTTGTTCTTCACTTGAAATATCTTCTGCAATATAATTTTGGAGATTTGTGATAACAGATTTTACTGCTTCATCAATATCGCGTTTGATTTGAACGGCATTTTCCCCATTATTTAAAGCACTCAATCCTGCTTTAATCATTTCACGAGCTAATAATGTTGAAGTAGTGGTACCATCCCCCGCTTTTTCAGCTGTTTTTATAGCCGCTTGTTTTACCAATTGTACTCCTAATTCTTGATTAGGGTCCTTTAATTTAATAGATTTTGCTACTGTAACTCCATCTTTTGTGGATTGGGGTGCACCTTGATCATTAGCAATAACTACATTTCTACCATTAGGTCCTAAGGTACAAACTACAGCATCTGCTAAAATATCAATCCCTTTTACTAGATTTTTTCTAGCTTCTTCACCTAAAATAACTTGTTTATTCATCATTTTTTATTTTGTAAATTTATTATTTATATTTCCATTTATAACCATGTCGTTTTCCGTTTGAATATAAAACATCGTATATGTTTCCGGGAAATGCTAGATTTATATCTTTAGCAGAATCCCATTCTTTTATAGGATTTGATTCTAAATATGCAAAGATTTGATTTTCTTACAAAAATTTGATTTTCTTGACTAATTAGAGTTTATTTTTGCTAAGACACTATTCTCAGGACCTACATAATATTCCTCACCATTGTATGGTAATTTAGTAAACCCCATGGTAGGTAATACTACTATGTCACCTGTTTTTAATTGTGTAGGTAGAAGTTTACCTGAAATTGTATATCTCCCTGGACCTACAGCGATTACTTCTCCTGTTTCATTTTTTTCTTTACCTAAGTCAGGTACAATAATTCCACCATACGTGGTTTCTTCTGCTTCTATAGGTTTAACTATAACTGCATCAAACAATGCTTCTAATGCCATCTGTGTATTTTTTAATGTTATTACTTATTGTTATATAATTGTTTATATACTCTTCTAATGAACTTACATCTTCTATATCCGCTTTCAAATTTGAAATTTTTACTAAAGCTTGATCTAAATTTGTGAAATAATATAAAGATTTTTCATAAGTTTTTGTTTTTCCTTTGCTCCTAAAATGAGAAGAATCAGATGTTACATTTTGTTTTACTGTGTAACTATATTCATCCTTTGTTATAAAAAAGGGTTCTAATAGAGGATCAGTAATAGTTTGGATTGATTTTCTTTGTTTAACTTCAGACATATGACTTGTTTATTTAGATGTCAATATACGAAAAATAATGTGCTAAGACACGCTATTTTGGTGAAGTTATTCATTTCTAGCTAGAAAATATTCACTTTCTATATCTGGAGATTTGAAATCTAATTTTAAGGTAGATTTTGAAGAAAGTGTTAAGATACAGGTTTCTTGGTCTTTGTTAGCAGCGAGTATATCTTTAAATATACTAGAATTGTAAGGGATTTCTAATTCTAAATCCTTTATATCTCCACCACCAATTTGGTATGTAATTTTATTTGAAAACCCTGTATTATCTCCAAATATGAATTCACATATTGGGTTTTTATCTAAATCAGTAGTGGTTCTGATTAGCATGTTTTCAACTTCCCCTAAAGCATTTTTTGCTTTAATTAAATGGTCAATGTCTTCACTGTTAAGTTTTAACTTAAAATTGTAATCTTGGGGTTCGTCATACCATATATTTTTCCCTAAAATTAAAACATCAGCTAAAGAATATGTTAAATCGAAATGAGAATCTTTAATATATAATTTTGTAAATATAGATTTAAGTTTTTCCACCCCTAACATTAAATCCCCACTTGTAATAGACATTAGTTTTGACAATTTCCCGGTATCAAATATCCCTAATTCACCATCCCCTAATGGGAAATCTTTCAATACTACTTTACACACTTTACCTGATTCCCCTGCATATATTGTAAGTTGATTATTTTTAATTCTCCATTTTGCTTGATTATTCAACCCATTTAAATAATACTTAGAAATTAGAGATGTTAACTTTACTTTATTAATCATTTTATTGTTTTTTATATTAGTGAATATACAAAAGATATTTTATATCTCAAAGGATTTTAACACATTTAGGTGAGGATTTAAGTTAAGTTCCCATGAAAGGTCTGAAAAGAATCCTTCTAATTTGTTAAGTAAGATAGTTTCAAAGACTCTTTGTCTATTAGCATAAAGGGTTAGAAAGTTTTGGATTTTATCAGGGATTTCATAATCAAAAAATGCTAATGCCTCTATTTTATATGGGTTATCTTTTAAGTAAATCCATTTAACTTTATCAGACATAGTAACTAAATTATAAGTTCTATCCAACTGCCACAGTCTTAATAAATCATTATAGCGAATTGCTGCTCTAACGGGTGCTGGTGCACGTTTTTTTATTTCCGTGAAAATCTCACCGGATCTGGGGGTATTTCCTGAATATTTTTCTAGCTTTTTGACTGAGGTAGGGTTTCCCAATTTTGCTAGTGGGATTGTACCGTCTAAAATTTGTTTTTTAAAAACTTTAATCTGATCTAGAATATCAATTTTTTCACCACCTTTAAGTACTTGGTGTAGTATATCATTAAAAAATTCTCCTAAAATAGGTGGGAAATTAGCTTTCATAAATTCCAACCCCTTAATTTCTAATTCTTCCTTAGCTATACCTTCCTTTTTAGTAATCCATTGGGCATAACGACGAGTTGCCCTAAAGTATGCAGATCGGATAACAGCTTCTGTTTTCATCTCTAATCTATGTTTATTAACTACACCATTAGGTACGTTAAAACATTCTTTAGCTAAAGTGTTATATTGGTGTGTGATTATGTCTTGATATTCTAATGCTACCCCCTCTAATAAATCATCTTTTTTACTATCTTCTAAACCTTCAAAATTGGGGTATAAAAAGTTTAATAGGGGTTCAGCATTAATGTATACTGAGTCTGTGTCCATGTAAGCGCAATAATTTTCATCATCACTATCACAGATAAACCAAGGTGTATCTTCTAAATGTTTCATAACTTATTTCTTTTCATTTGGTATTTCTACTAACATAAACTTTAATTTAAAATGATCTTTCTCCTGGGGAGAGGGGTAAATTAATGGGTTTGTTTCCATTGGAGTCTAAGTCATCTCTTCGTTCTATACTTACCTTATATTGAACTTTATTTACATTAAAAGTACCTCCTTGTTTAATCATTTTTTTAAAAAATAATTCTTGGGGTTCAGACCAATTTTCACTTTCCTTTATTAATTCTTCCTTTGTAACTAGTTTGTTATTAGCTAAAATCATCATATTTTTTCTAATAGATTGTTTTTTTAATGTCATATTTTTAATTTTCTTTTAAACTCTGTAGCTAAATTATTATCCCTCATAAGTTTATTCATGTGTGTGTTTGCACATAACGCCGATTCCTGAATGATTCTGTGGCCAGATAATGTAATAGCTTCACTAAGGATGGATAAATTCATTCCGTATCTAAAAGAAGGTAAAACTGTAGCACCATAGAGTGAATTCAAGAGTATTTTCATAGTGTATTGCATTAGGTGATTGTATTCTCCAGCTTCTTTATCACCTGCTTTGTATGCTTCTTTCATACGGTTTTTATACAAAACACGTTCATCAAACCATTTTTTTAAAATAGTAGATAAAACAGATTCTTTATCGGTTCTAAACATTGAACCATTAGCGGAGACTGCTAATTTTCCATTTTCAATTATGTTAATTAAATCTTTAACTTTGACACTAGTTTGTTGTCTCCTACCATTTTCAACTTCTAACAATTCATCTGGGTCTTTGGCTTTTAAATCATTGAGTCCTAGTCTATTGTTTCTATCATCCCCATCTATAATGCGGCCTATAAATGTTTCTTTACCTATATTTATAGTCATAATAATTGATGGATACAAAGAAGTTAAATCTTCATCAAACATATATTTATACAAACCCGCTTTAGGGCAAAATAAAAAACCACCAGCATAATTATTTTTTTTCTGTGGGTTTGGCTCTTTAGGTGGTGGAATTATACCTTTTGATAGTAAATAAGCTGAAATTGCTCCATCTTGGGTTTTACTGTTAGCATAAACTTCACTATAATTATGTTTTCCTTTATGTGATAAATTTTTGGTTAAAGATATATATTGGAGCTTTTCATCTAATTTTTGAAGTATTTCTACGTCTCGAAAATTGTATTTTATAAAAGTATGAATATCTTTTTGGAATAATTGATCTAGATTTCCTTTATATTCAATTTTGCCTAAATTTACATACTTTGCCCCAATAGCATCTAATTTCCAACTTGGTTCATCTTTCCAACTGTATTTTTTATGTAATCTCATATAATCTAATGATTCCACACCAATTAAATCAACATATTGATCTTGTTTATAGAAATAATCATTATTTTTCTTGACATTTACCAATCCTAAAGGAGATAACATATCCGCTAAATTTTTACCTAACACATTACACATTCTATAATAAAGATAAGGAATGTCAAAAAAATCACTATTGTATCCCACTAAAATGTCTGGGTCTATTTCTCTAAAAAATTCTAAGAATTTATATAATAACTCTTTTTCGGTTTTAAGGGGAATTATTTTTGTATTCCCATTTTCAGTTAAAGTAACATTATTCTTTTTATCTAAAATTAAAATTACCCATTCATCCGGGGTTTTATCCCAATAAGCGATAGAAGTAATAGGCATAGGAGCACCTTCTATATACTCTTCAGTTAAAGCCCCACCAATTTCACACTCAATATCAAAAAATAGTTCTCTATGACCTACCGAAGGAGTATCATTAATCCCATATTTCTCAATAAGGTATTTTTGTTCCGCTTTCATTTTATTAAAATGTAGATTAGGTGTATTTTTATCCCATTTTTGAATTTTTTTCAAGGATTCACCACTTAAACCTTTATAATTACCATCCCCAGGAGAACATACTTGGTAAGCATAATCATACCATTCTATTTCATCGTAACCCGCTTCATCCCATAAGTGGATTTTATATTTATTGTTTCCTAATCTAGTAGAATAACATTTTTTATAAGACATTGTAAAACTTTTATTTTATTAAATATAACAAGGCTCCCTTAAGGAGCCTAGTTTTTATTTATTGGTTTGTATCTGATTTTAGATAATCTTTATCTAATTCCTCTTGTGTAAAGAATTGTCTTAGATCAGGTCGGAAGTATGAAATTGATTTCATGACCTTTCTATCTCTTGTTCTATATACTACGAATCTACCACCGACTTTTTCGAAATGACATGACTCAAACTGTTCTTCGCTTCTTTTGGTGACAGTATCCATGGCTTCTTCCTCAGTTGCACAAGTTTTTGACATATTACTTGCCTGTACCTCTTGATACGCGGGCCATATCTTATCCTTAAGACCGTGTAGCATAGTAGCGTTCCCCAAGGTAACATAAGTAATATCACAAATAGCATCCAAAACTTCCACGATGTTTCCACTTTCGCAAGCTTCTCTATATTCTTCAAGTTCTTCGAGTACGAAGTCGTAAACAAATTGCCATTCTTTTTTTTCGGGGATGATTGATTCATAAGCATTTGGTTTTCCGAATGTGTGGTTAAAAATTTCTACTTCATTTACAAAGGGCACGTCAGCTATACTATTAGGGGAATAATAAAACCCAAAATCTAATTGTTTCCCCATTAAGCTATTATTTTTATAATTTTGGTTTTTACTATTTTATCTACTGTAAAATTGCTCTCACCCTCAAAGTCTTTGTACACTTTGGATTCCGCATCTGTTGGTGAAATTGCTTCCACTAAATACTTTTCAGTAACTCTTTGTATTTTACCTTGTTCGTTTTCTAATGTAAGTTTTACATCTACTTGCCAATAATTCATAATCTACTTGTTTTTAGTTTTTATTTATTTAAAAAAATGTTTGATTTGGAGCTTCAACTTTAACAGCATCACCCAAATAATCTTGTATGTGGTTACTATCTGTTTTCTCCCAAGGGTAGATAAGCCACTCATCTCCTTTATGCTCCTCAGCCCATATTGTGGGTTTAAAACTACTAGTGTGGGGTTTATAGTGTAGTACTGCTGTATACACACCCGGTGAGTTATTTAATGTTGTTCCACTATCAGCAATATCATCTATTACTAAAGTATTAGGACCTACTACGTATACATAAGGTAAATCTAACATATGTGAAACCATTACAGCAGGGATTAAACCTCCCCTAGCAATACCGTGTACTGAATCTATGTTTGGTGTCTCAGTTATAATCTTCTCACATAATGTTTTAACTAATGTTTCTACATCACCCCAACTTAATATTAACTTATTATCTACCTTTAACATGATTTTAAATATTTAAATTTACTATTCTCGTCTTTCAACATAATATACATTTTCCTTTTATGTATTCCAAATTTTTCCATACATTTTTTAACTGAGGGGTATATTTCTCCAGTTTCTATATTTTTAATATATTTACCTGTTTTTGGTCCTGCTCCTAATTTTAATTTTCCTTTACCCCCGGCACCAGGTTTAGGTTTTCCTCTTTGCTTCCAACAGGGTTTACCTTTTCTTTTACTAGGTATTCCCTTTTTTCCTAAACTTATATTCTTTTTATGTTCCTTTGTTTTAGGTTTTCCGAGCAATGCCTTACTTATTTTGGGTTTTTTAAGACCTTGAAGGGCTTCACTAACTAGAGGGTATGTTTTACCAGTTCGAGATTTGGAGATTTGCTTCCCTCTATTTAAATACTTTTGTGTTTTCGTAGGACCTCCGTCGCTCCCATAACTTTTATTAGTTAAATTATAAAAAAGAGGGTTATCCTTGGTATTATAATATTCTAACCAATAAACCTCTTTAATCTTTAAATCCTCAATAGATAAGCAAGTTTCAATTGTTTTTTTGATGAAATTATTTTTACCATACTTTTGAATATCTTCTTTTAAAAGAACCCCCCCACCTAAATAGTAGGGGGAGTTATTTCTATCTTTACCTATATATTTCTTACCATTTACCAGATTAGTTGTTTCGTATATAATCATAATTTTTGTTATACATATATGAAACCCTAAGGAGAGTAATAAAAGTATACTAAGGGTTTAATTTATTAATGACTATCTTTTAAATTATTAGCCATTGCAATAGAGTCGAAGTATTCTTTTCTTACTTCTGGTTTTTCCCTAAATACACCTGAGAGTTCATTGGTGACCATTGATGCTCCTCTATGTCCTGTACCTCTACATGATACACAGGAATGTGATGCTATAATTGAAACTGCAACTCCGATATTTCCCTCGCATATCTTATTTATAGCCTGATGGATAGCCACAGTTAATTGTTCTTGAATTGCACCTCTACGTCCAAAGTGTTCTACAAGACGATTTAATTTACTTAAACCCACAACTTGACCCCCTTCACCCGGGATGTATCCTATATGGACTCTACCTAATATAGATTCGTGGTGGTGACTACACATACTTGTTAAAGGTATATTACATTCCAAAACCATCCCCTGATAACCATCTGAGGGGAAAGATGTAATTGAGGGTGGGGAATTATATCTCCCAGCCCATTGTTCTAAAACATATTTTTTAGCAATACGTTTTGGTGTTTCCATTGAATTTGGATCGTTTCTCCAATCGCATCTTAATGCATCTAGAAACTGACCGAATGCCGAGGCGGCATCCTCTATCATTTGTTGTTTTTCTAAATGGGATAAGGGAAAACCAGAGGCAACACCATTAGCAAATCCTTCTTTTACCACTTCTAACTCTTCGTGGATTTTTCTTCTATCGTTAACATTGCTCATTTATATAACTTTTTATTTTATCTATTAAAACTAATACATCATCGGGGTCCATTGTTATTGCACAACAGACGTTAATATTCTCCTCTATTTCCTCCAATATACGAAGGGCTTCTTGCTTATCCAAATTAATTGTTGTATTTAAACATTATCATACGCATCGGTCTTGCTCAAATGCTATAATGTGTGGGCGCCAAGTCATGCGGTATCCGTTATCTCTAACCCAATCAAATACTAAAGGGTATGATTGAAATAATCCCTCCCTTGTATCACCACTAGGCATAAACCACACTTTTTCTTTAATCCAGTCATTCATCTCATCTACTGTATAAGCATCAGTCCAAGATGTTGTCCCGTAAGTTCTTTCATGTAATTTTTCTACTAACTGATTGATGAATTCTTTTATTTCAGCTAAAGCCACTTCATCTTTTCCGTCCCATACAGGTTTTAAATGGAAATCTTGATGATAAACTATCGAATCAGCAATTGCATCTATATTTAACCTAAGTTTATTATGTTGTTTTATCATTTTTTCATCCGTAATACCACCTTGAGGTGTTCTAACACCAACAACGGGGACACTATTACTAAACTTAGGACTAATGCTAAGCAAATGAATAGGATAATCGGTAGCAAGAAAATGAGATCCCTCAGTTTCAATAGTAATATAAATATTTTTTTCATGTGCAAAATGTGTTAATTCATTTACTAAAGCAGCATGCATAGTAGGAGAACCCCCAGTAAGCATCATTTCTTTGATGTGGGGATTATCTTTATACATATCAATTATAGATTGGAAATTGTAAATTCCTTTCTCGGGGTGTATCGATGTATAAAAAGAATCGCACCATCCACCTTCACCAAAATAACATCTGTGGGTACATCCTGTTGTACGTATAACTACTGTTGGGTATCCTGCTCTAGATCCTTCTGATTGTACAGCGGTGTAAACTTCTACAATAGGTAAAACCTTATCATAGTCTGGTAATCGTTTTAATTGTTTTTGTTCCATAATTTTTTTAAGTGGTTTTTGTTTCACTATTTTTTATTCGCAATAATAGGCAGCATTTTTTCCATGTTCCATGAACTTCACCTTAGTAACCCTAACTCTATTAAACGTTTCTGTTTTAACAAATACATTTAATTTACCAAAGATATACTCTGCGAATTTTTCTGCTCCTGTAGAAGGTATTACTCTTACCTGAGCAACTCCTGCTTCTCCCATTTGTTTAAATGCTTCTACTTCAGGATCATCTTCTGCTACAATCAAGGTATGATCGAAAGTATAATCCATCCAAGCTTTTGGTTGTTTACCATCAATTAAAGTAGATGCGCGTTTCATTCCACCGAAATCCCAAACCCAATTCCTATCGTCTAATTCACCCTCAAAGTAAACTTTGAATGAAATTCCATAACCGTGTATGAATTTACACATTGTACCCTCTGCTCTCCATTGACGGAATACAGTGCTGAATCCGTCGAATACTTTACTTGATTGAAATTTACCCATTATAGAAGTTTTGAATTGCTTGTTCTGTATTTAACCCTAATAATCTATCTTTTGCTTCACCATTTTCTAGTAAGACTAGAGTGGGGATGTTTCGTATTGCGTATTTCGCCGTAAGCTCGGTATTTTGGTCTACATCAACTTTTTTGAAGTTGATTTTTCCTTCGGATTGTAATTTTTCCATTCGGGGTGCTAACTGTTTACATGGTCCACACCAGGTCCCTGTGAAGTACAATATTTCTCTCATTTTTAGTTATTTAATTTATTTTGGTTTATACTAATTCTTCTACTATTCCTATTCCTTCACTTAATATAAGTAAACCTACTGCGAAATCCAAACTATAACATAAAGAAATGTAACCTAAGATACGGATACATGACTTAGTGAAGTTAATTCTTTGGTGAAGGTGGTCATTTGGGTTTTTTTGGTTGTTCATAATTTATGTGTTAATATACAAAAGAAGACTCGCATTGGCAAGTCTTCTTATACATTTATTTGAGATATTGGATAAAATTATTGTGGTCCGTATAGGAATCGAACCTATGACCTTTTCGTTATGAGCGAACTTCTCTACCAGCTGAGATAACGGACCTTGCCTTTTTTAGAGTTTTTAGGATAGAACTCAAGGACAGAACGACCTGTAAAACTATTTAGAAGCGGATTGAGGACTCGAACCTCGCCTCAGGGTTATGAGCCCTACATGCTGCCAATTACACCAAACCGCAATTTGGCGGTCTATGAGGGTTTCGATCCCTCTACTCTACCGTGACAGGGTAGCATGATAGCCAGTTCACAAATAGACCGGTTTTGCTTAGTGAGATTACTAAGCTAGATTTTAACGGTTTTATTTCCTTTCAAACAAACTCATAAGTGTCTTACCACATGAAACAAAGTCAAATTACTGGGAGACTCTATTACCCGTCTTTATTCCTCAGAGAGCGGCGTTAAGGATGTCCACTCTAGTACCCCCATTTTGTTTATAGACTCCATGGATGTCTGTAAGTATCTCTTACTTATTGTGGAGTAGATGGGACTCGAACCCACATACTTTACCTTGCAAAGGTACTGCTAAGCCAATTTAGCTACAACCCCAATTAATTAAAAACTCTTTGTCCAAATTTCAGTTATGGAATTACGCTCCTTTGTTTCAGAGAGTAGATAACCTCTACAATAAACACAACTGCTGATACAGCTTACATATTACTTGAGGTATTTTACAAGTCTGAATACTATTGTTTATCTTCAAGCAAAGAATTTTTAATTTGTATTCCTGGAGGGTATCGATCCCTCTACTCTACCGTGAAAGGGTAGTGACTTAGCCAGTTGTCGACAGGAACATTCAGCGGAAGAGATAGGATTCGAACCTACAAAGCTTTTACACCCGACTGTTTTCAAGACAGCTTAACAACCATTGTCCACTCTTCCAATTGTAACTTTTAGAACACCTTAGAGTTACCAACTAATTCGACAAAACGATTCGAATGGCATCCGCGCCCATCTGTTTAACAATCCAATACTCGAAAGATATTGAGGTTTAATATTAAACAGACCCGTCATCCGTGTGCTTCGTTCCCTATCCTATGCATCGGAATCAGGCCGTTTTGAGCGAATAGAGAGAATCGAACTCTCGTCCTCTGGTTGGAAGCCAGATATAATAGCCATTATACTACACTCGCATTAAAAGTAAAACATTGACCACCCCACATGAGGTTCTGCTCAATAGGCGAGGTTGAATTACTTTTGAGCCTCCACAAGGAATCGAACCCTGTTAATCCGGGTACAAACCGGGTACATTACCATTTATGCTTTGGAGGCAAATATAAGAGAGGTTCGGGTCTTTCGAGGTTTCTAGAA
>Ga0222670_1000190_pt1 | contig 28808 bp, 26 predicted proteins | sample AntAcemetagen732_FD_181148 | JGI IMG/M metagenome (GOLD analysis project Ga0222670, IMG submission 181148) | Saline water microbial communities from Ace Lake, Antarctica - #732 | ecosystem: Environmental > Aquatic > Non-marine Saline and Alkaline > Saline | place: Antarctica: Ace Lake... | reverse complement strand
CTAGTTATACAGTACACGCAATAGGTTGTATTTTGAGTCTGTAACTGAATCAAAGGTGAATCAAAACGTGAACATTGAAACTACATTTTGTGCTCTTGTGGATAACTTCAACCAGAGATAGTTTAAGTCTCATATTAAAATGAAAAAATTTCTATCAATTGTGTTTCTTGGCTTAATTATAGCTTCTAACAGTATGTCTTATGAAGAAGTAAATTACGAAGTAGTGAAAAAAAATGAAATTTATGAAATCAGAAAATATTCTGATCGTTTAGCAATTGAAACAGAAATATCAAATCAAGGTAGTAGTTTTAGAAAATTATTTAATTATATTTCTGGGAACAATGAAGATAACGAAGAGATCAAAATGACAACGCCAGTTACTCAGGTAGAAAAAAAAGGAAATATGACTATGCAATTTTATTTACCTTCAAGATTTAATAAAAAAAATATACCGAGCCCGTCCAATCCAGATGTTAAAATATTAAATATTAAAGGTGGTTATTATGCGGCCATTATATATTCAGGAAGAACATCTGATAAAAATTTTACTAAACATAAAAGTATTTTAGAAAATGAATTAAAAAAAGATGACATATCAATTTTGAGTCCATCTATTAAAGCAACCTATAATGGGCCATTCACACTACCTATGAATAGAAGAAATGAAGTAATGTTTGAAGTTAATATAAAAAATAAAGGAGAGATATAGATGAAAAAACTAAAATGCCATTGTGGAGAAGTAGAGGCAGAAATAAATGTACCTGATAATTTAGAAAAAATTTTAAAATGTAATTGCTCAATTTGTAAAAGAAAAGGAGCAATAATGTCTATGGTAAAGAATGAAGATTTTAAAATAGTTAAAGGTGAAGATAAGTTAAAACTTTATCAATTTCATTCAAAAATTGCAAAACACTATTTTTGTTCTAACTGTGGAATTTACACCCATCACAATCCAAGAGCCAATCCAGCTATGACAGGATTTAATCTTGGATGTGTAGATGAAATAAATACTTTTGATTTAAAAGATGTTGCAGTCAACGATGGTCAAAACCATCCTCTTGATAAAAAATAATTTTTTATGCAAGCAATTAATGATTGTTTTAAAAAAGTAAAAAAAGATTGCTTTAAATTTATTTCTTCTCAAGAAACTAAGAGGGATAAATTTAAAGACAAAGATAAGATGATTAAATCTTTTTTAATTCCTGTTAGTTTTTGGATATCAAAAAAAGTTAATAAAAAAAAACCATTAATAATTGGTTTGGCTGGAGGGCAAGGTTCAGGCAAAACAACTATCTCATCAATTTTAACTTTAATTTTAAAAAAATATTTTAAATTAAATGTTTTTAAAGTTTCTATTGATGATTTTTATAAAACAAGAAAAGATAGAAAATTATTATCTAAAAACAAACATCCTTTATTAATGACAAGAGGAGTGCCAGGAACGCATGATGTGGATTTAATATTAAATTTTTTTAAACAGATTAAAGGTAAAAACTTTAAAAGTTTACAAATTCCAACATTTAATAAAGCAATAGATGATAGGTGCCAAAAGAGCTTATGGTATAAAATCAAAACAAAGCCAGATGTGGTAATTTTTGAAGGTTGGTGCGTTGGAGCGAGAGCCCAATCAAGTAGCCAGCTCAAAAAACCAATTAACTCACTTGAAAAAGTTTATGATCAAGGAACTAAATGGAGAACCCATGTTAACAATCAATTAAAAACTAAATATAAAACCTTATTCAAGCAATTAGATGGATTGTTATATCTAAAAGCTAAAAACTTTAATTTATTAAGAGAGTGGAGGCTAAAACAAGAGAGAAAGCTTTGGGCTCAAACAAAAAATAAGAAAAATCTAAAGATTATGAGTAGTGGGGACGTAATAAATTTTATGCAGACTTATCAAAGAATTACCCAACAAATGTTTAAAGATGCGGTAAAAAGTTCATCTATAATAATGAATTTAAATAGTAATCATCAGATTGAAAAGATAAAATTCAAAAAATAATGAAAAAAATAATTTTAATACTATTCTCAGTTTTGTTCTTAAACCAACACGTCTTGGCAGTAACTTTATTTGAAGCTCTTACAGAAGCTTATAAAAATAATACTGACTTAAATGCTGAGAGAGAAAATATTAATATTTCAGAAGAAGATTTAAAGATTTCAAAAAGTAACTACTTACCCACAGTCACAATTTCTGGAAGTAAAAGTCAAGTAGACACAAGTAAATTGACTAATAGAGCAGGAGTTGAGCAGTCAGTTAATGATGCTGATCCTGCCACTCAATCTATAAAAATTGAACAAACATTAATAGACTTTAGTAGAAATGCCGATGTACAAAAAAATGAAATTGGAATTAACCTGGCTAGTATAAAATTATTAAAAAAAGAGCAAGAAGTTCTGTTAAAAGCAATTGAGGCTTATTCAGGTTTAATATTAGCTAATAAAAAATTAAAAATTACTCAAAGCAATCTCAATTTGTTAGAGCGACAAGTTGAAACTAATAGAGCTAGACTTGAAAGAGGTCAAATTACTCTATCTGATTTGGCTCAATCTGAGTCCTCATTAGCTGAAGCCCAAGCAAATTTTATTCAATCTAAAAATGAAATAATATTTAATAAGCTAAATTATGAAAATGTTATCGGACCAATTGCAGATATAAATAGTTTAAGTAATAACTTTGATATTAAGCTTATGCTTCCAAGTAATTTGAATGATGCAATTGATACTTCAGAAAAATATAATCCAGAATTAATTATTGCAAAATTAGAATATGAACAATCAGAAAAAGATGTGCTTATTTCACGATCTGATTTAGTGCCAACTGCAAAACTTTTTTATGAAAATTCTAGATCTCAAGATTTGAGTTCATCGTATGATGAGAATAATAAGAGCACTTTAAATGCAACTGTTACTTGGCAAATATATTCAGGTGGAAAAAATAGATCTTCATTAAATAAAAGCCGAAATTTAAAAAATAGAAAAAAACTATTACTAAACAGCATTACAAAAACTAATAATAGTAATGTAGCAATCGCATGGTCCACACTCCAGTCTACAAAAAGTTTATTGAATTCAGTTAATTCTCAAGTTAAGACAGCTGAAATTGCGAATGAAGGAATAACAGTTGAGTATGAATCGGGGCTTGGAAGGTCTACTTTGGATGTTATTCAATCTAATTCCATTCTACTGAACTCTAGAATTGCCTTAGCAAATTCAGAAAGAAACTATCTGCTTGCTCAATTTAATGTTCTAAAATCTATTGGCCTATTAAATAGCAGCCACCTAAAAATTAAGTAATAAAGCCAATTTTCCCCACAAAAAAATAACTATTGAAAATAAGAACAAAATGTGTACATTTAATGAATGATTCGAACACTAATTATTAAATAAAAAAGGCATAAAATGACTAAAAACAACTTAAAAGTAGTAAAAACTACAAAAGCACAACAAGCAGAAGGCAGCGAAAAAAATAAAGCTTTAGAAGCAGCAATGAGCCAAATTATCGATAATTTTGGAAAAGGATCAGTAATGAAACTTGGCCAAAGAAGAGCAATGGATGTCGAGTCAGTTTCAACTGGATCATTAAGCTTAGATGTAGCGCTTGGAATAGGTGGCTTGCCAAAAGGAAGAGTAGTTGAAGTCTATGGACCAGAGTCATCTGGTAAAACAACCTTAGCATTGCAAGTGTTAGCAGAAGCTCAAAAGGCTGGAGGAATATGTGCGTTTATAGATGCAGAGCATGCATTAGATCCAATTTATGCAAAAAAACTTGGTGTAGACACTGAAGAATTATTAATTTCGCAACCCGATACTGGTGAGCAAGCTCTAGAAATAGCTGACACTTTAGTTAAATCAGGATCGATTTCTGTTATCGTAATTGACTCTGTTGCAGCACTAACACCTAGAGCTGAAATTGAAGGAGAAATGGGAGATCACCATGTAGGACTTCAATCAAGATTAATGAGTCAAGCTTTAAGAAAGCTAACAGGCTCAATCTCAAGCACAAACACAATGATGATTTTTATTAACCAAATTAGAATGAAAATTGGAGTTATGTTTGGAAGTCCAGAGACTACATCTGGTGGAAATGCACTAAAATTCTATTCATCTGTTAGATTAGATATCAGAAGAATTGGTGCCATTAAAAATGGAGATGAAATAATTGGTAACTCAACAAGAGTTAAAGTGGTTAAAAATAAAGTAGCACCTCCATTTAAAGTTGTTGAATTTGACCTAATGTACGGCAAAGGTATTAGTAAAGTAGGTGAATTAGTTGACCTTGGTGCAAAAGCTGACATTGTTGAAAAAGCTGGAGCCTGGTATGCTTATAAAGGTGAAAAAATTGGACAAGGAAGAGAAAATGCCAAAACTTATTTAGAGCAAAACCCAAAAATTGCTGCAGAAATTGAAATGGCAATTAGAGAAAAAGCTGGAGTGATAGCAAAAAAAATTGAAGGTAATCCACTTGATCCTGAAAAAGCAGCAAAAGATCAAATAGAAGATCCTAAAGTGGAAATAAAAGAAGAAGTAACACCTCCATCTAAAAAGAATTAGTTAAAGTCATCTTTAATTATTAAAAGGCGCTTAATTTAAGCGCCTTTTTTCCCTACACTTATCTAGACATCAAATAAAAAAGCTGTATTTTAAATGTATGGCTGACAAAACACTAAATCAAATTAGAACAACTTTTTTAGATTATTTTGAAAAGAATGATCACAGGATAGTTGAGTCTAGCAATTTAGTTCCAAATAATGATCCGACATTAATGTTTGCAAATTCAGGAATGGTACAATTTAAAAATGTATTCACTGGATTGGAAAAAAGAGACTATGTAAGAGCCACAACTTCACAAAAATGTGTAAGGGCAGGTGGTAAGCATAACGACCTTGAAAATGTAGGTTATACACCAAGGCACCATACATTTTTTGAAATGCTTGGAAATTTCTCATTTGGAGATTATTTTAAAGAAGAAGCAATTAGTTATGCATGGAATTTAATAACTAAAGAGTTTGGGATTGATAAAAATCGCCTTTATGTAACAGTTTACCATGATGATGAAGAGGCATTCAACTTTTGGAAGAAAATAGCTGGTTTTAGTGATGATAGAATAATCAAGATAGCAACATCAGATAACTTTTGGTCTATGGGTGATACAGGACCTTGTGGACCATGCTCAGAAATATTTTATGATCATGGTGAGCATTTAGAAGGTGGCTTGCCTGGCACTAAAAATGAAGACGGTAACCGGTTTATAGAAATATGGAATTTAGTATTCATGCAATATGAGCAAATTTCAAAAGATAAAAGAATAGATTTACCTAAACCATCTGTGGATACTGGTATGGGTCTTGAGAGAATAGCTGCACTAATGCAAGGAACGCACGATAACTATGAAACAGATCATTTTAAAAAACTAATACTATCTGCATCTGACACATTAAACGTTAAGGTAGATGAAGTTAACCAATCTAGCTTTAGAGTAATAGCAGATCACTTACGTGCAAGTTCATTTTTATTAGCAGAAGGAGTTTTGCCATCTAATGAAGGTAGAGGATATGTGCTTAGAAGAATTATGAGACGTGGAATGAGACATTCACATTTGCTAGGTTCCAAAAAACCAGTCTTCTATAATATCTTTAAAACACTCCTAGAAGAAATGTCTAGCAATTATCCTGAGTTAGAAAGAGCACAATCATTAATAAAAGAAACTTTAAAAACTGAAGAAGAAAAGTTTTTAGTTTTACTAGACAGGGGAATAAAAATATTAAATGAAGAGCTAGAGAAAGTGGAAAAAATATTACCTGGTGAAGTGGCATTTAAACTTTATGATACATTTGGTTTTCCATTAGATTTAACTGAAGATATTTTGAAAAATAAATCACTGACTGTAGATGGGGAAAAGTTTGATTTATTAATGAAAGAAAGCAAAGAATTAGCAAAAAAAAATTGGAAAGGATCAGGGGACAGTTCCATAGATCAAATATGGTTTGATATAAAAAATCGTTTAGGAGCAACTGATTTTTTAGGATATTCCACAGACAAAGCGGAAGGTGTAATTACTTTAATTCTTAAAAATAATAAAGAGGTTCAAGACCTACAAGAAAATGATGAAGGAATTATAATTACAAATCAAACACCTTTTTATGGCGAGTCAGGGGGGCAAATTGCTGATACAGGAGTAATTTCTAATGAGGTTTTTCAATTTGAAGTGTCTGATGTTCAAAAAAAACTAGGGGATTTATTTGTTCATTATGGAAAAGTTATAAAAGGTTCGGTTAAATTAAAAGACAGTGTTGAATTAAAAATAGATACACAGAGAAGAAATAATATTAGAGCCTACCATTCTGCTACTCATTTATTGCACGAAGCGTTAAGAAGAGTTTTGGGTGAGCATGTAACTCAAAAAGGATCTTTAGTTCAGTCTGATCGATTAAGATTTGATTTTAGTCATATGAAGCCTATCTCAGAAGAAGAGATGGGAAAAATTGAACATTATGTTAACTCAATAATTCAAAAAAAGTCAGAAGTGAAAACAAGAATAATGACACCTAAAGAAGCTGTTGAGAATGGTGCCTTAGCTTTATTTGGAGAAAAATATGGCGATGAAGTGAGAGTTTTGTCTATGGGGGACGAGGAAGATAAATTTTTCTCAACAGAACTCTGTGGAGGAACGCACGTTGTAAATACAGCTGACATTGGAAAATTTAAGGTTATAAGCCAATCATCTATTGCAGCAGGTGTAAGGAGAATTGAAGCATTAAGAGACACGCAGTTAGTTGATTTTTTAAGAGAGAAAGAAAACCTGTCTAATCTGTCAGATCAAAAAAATGAGGCAGTTATAAAAGAATTAGAGACTAATATTATTAAATTAGGAGGAAAACCTAATCTTCAAAATAGTGATCAAGTGGCCTTGATAAAAGACCTTAATAAACAATTTGATCAACTTTCAGTTAGTTCAATATTAAAAGATAAAGAAAAAAATAAAATCAATGATCAAATTATTAATGGATTTAAAGTTAGGTTTCAAAATATTGTAGATTTACCATTTAAAGATCTACGTAAGCTAATAGATGAAGGAAAAAAAGAAATTGGTGAGGGATTAGTAATAATTTATGCAATCAATGATAATAAAGTTGGATTAGCTGTAGGTGTTACTAAAACATTAGAGGGCAAGTTTGATGCTGTAAAAATTGTTAGAGCTGGCTCAGAAGTTATTGGTGGTAAAGGTGGCGGTGGAAGAGCTGACTTTGCACAAGCCGGGGGAACATTGCCTGATAAAATTGAAGAGTCTTTTGAAAATATTAAAAAATTAATTAATTAAGCCTTTTCTTAAGCTGACCATCTAATTCATCTAAAAATTGATTAGTAGTTAAGTAATTGCTTGAGGGCCCAATTAAAATTGCCAAATCTTTTGTCATTGATCCATTTTCAACACAATCAATACAAACTTTTTCCAATGTAGTTGAAAATTTAATTAAATCTTCATTGCCATCTAATTTTCCCCTATGAGCTAAACCTCTGGTCCAAGCAAAAATTGATGCAATAGGATTTGTAGAAGTTTCTTTACCTTCTTGATGCATTCTATAGTGCCTAGTTACAGTTCCATGAGCTGCTTCAGCTTCCATTGTTTTTCCATCAGGCGCAAGAAGCACACTTGTCATTAATCCTAACGACCCATATCCTTGAGCTACAGTATCTGATTGAACATCACCATCATAATTTTTACAAGCCCAAATATATTTACCACTCCATTTCATTGCACAAGCAACCATGTCGTCAATTAGTCTGTGTTCATAGGTAATATTAAGTTTATCAAAATCAGATTTAAATTCTTTATCAAAAATTTCCTGGAAAATATCTTTAAATCTGCCATCATAAATTTTTAGAATGGTGTTCTTTGTAGAAAGATATACAGGCCATTTTTTTATTATTCCGTAGTTAAAACAAGATCTTGCAAAGTCTTCTATAGATTTATCTAAATTGTACATTGATAAAGCAATTCCTGGTCCAGGAAAATTAAAAACTTCATATTTAATTTCATCACTACCATCTTCTGCAGTCCATTTAACTTCCATTTTACCTTTACCTGGGACTTTAAAATCTGTTGCTCTATATTGATCACCAAAGGCATGTCTTCCAATAATTAAGGGATCTGTCCAAGTTGGAACAAGTTTTGGAATATTTTTACAAATTATGGGCTCTCTGAAAACTGTACCTCCAAGAATATTTCGGATGGTGCCATTTGGAGATCTCCACATTTTTTTTAACTCAAATTCTTCAACACGTGCTTCATCTGCAGTAATCGTTGCACATTTTATACCAACGTTATGCTCTTTAATTGCCTTAGCAGAATCTATAGTTATTACATCATCTGTATCATCCCGGCATTTCATACCGAGATCAAAGTATTTAATATCTAAATCTAAATATGGTAAAATTAGTTTACTTTTAATGAATTTCCAAATGACTCTAGTCATTTCATCACCATCTAGTTCAACAACTGGATTTTTAACCTTAATTTTAGCCATAAATGAATAATATATATTAGTAATTGTAATTTAGTGCTTTATATACATATTAATAAAAAATTATCAAATAGAAGCTTATGTTAGAGAAAATTTTTCCAAAAATTCATTCTGAAGGATACAAATTTTTAGCTATAGCTATTATTGCAACAATTTTTCTATATTTCCTGAGTACCTTTCTAGGGTTAATTGGTTTGGTATTATCTGTATGGGTTTATTATTTTTTTAGAGATCCTGAACGAATTTCAATAAATGACAAAAATTATCTAACAAGTCCAGCAGATGGTGAAGTTTTAATGGTTCATGAGGTTGATGGACCAAAGGAGCTTGGTTTAGAAGATAAAAAATTCACCAAGATAAGTATTTTTATGAACGTATTTGATTGTCATGTTAATAGAACACCTTGTGAAGGGAAAATTTCAGAAATACTTTATAAACCAGGAAAATTTTTAAATGCTTCTCTTGATAAAGCAAGTGAAGATAATGAGAGAAATTATTATAATATAACAAATAGCCATGGAGAAGAGGTTATTGTTGTTCAGATTGCAGGTTTAATTGCTAGAAGAATTGTATGTGAGTCTTCAAAGGATCAAAATTTGCAACAAGGTGAAAGAATTGGAATGATAAGATTTGGAAGTAGAGCTGATGTTTATTTTGAAAATTATGAAACGTTAGTTAAAGTAGGACAAAAGACAATTGCTGGTGAAACACTATTAGCTAAAAGGTAGCTTATGGAACAACCAAAAAATAATTTTAAAATTGTATCAGAAAAAAAAGCTAGAATGCTTTTACCTAATGCACTTACATTAATAAATATATGTATCGGGTTAAGCTCTATTAAATTTGCATTAGATGAAAAATTTGAATTATCTGTTATAGCTATTATTTTTGCAGCAATTTTTGATGCATTAGATGGTAGAGTTGCAAGGATGTTGAAAGGCACTTCTTTGGTAGGAAAAGAATTAGACTCATTAGCAGATTTAATTAGTTTTGGGGTAGCCCCAGCATTTATAATGTATTTTTGGTCTTTAAATAATTTGGGTAAATTTGGTTGGTTACTCACGATGATTTTTGTAGTTTGTGTGGCTCTTCGGCTTGCAAGATTTAACGTGAGCTCAAATTCAGAGCCATCATGGAGAGATAATTACTTCGAGGGAGTACCGTCACCAGCAGGTGGAATTTTGGTATTGATGCCGTTAATACTAAGTCTAAGTGAGATAAATTTAATCAAAATTAACTACGATATAGTAGCACCAACATTCTTTATTTTGATTTCATTTTTACTGATCAGTAAAATCCCAACATTTGCTTTTAAAAAAATTTCCATACCACGTCGTGTGACAATTTTTGCATTATTTGGTGTTGTGCTATTTTTTGGACTTTTGCTAATATATACATTTAAAGTTTTGGTCATTTGTGGATTAATCTATATTTGCTTAATTCCATTTGGATACTTTAGTTATCAAAAAATTTATAAACAGAAAATTTTAAGTGGTGAAAATCATGATAATGAAGATCTAGAAGACATATTGTAGATGAAAAAAAATGTAATTGTATCTCTGGCCGATTCAAATTACTTTGAATTACTTAATGAATTAGTCGATTCCATTAAGATTTTTGAAAAAAGCAAAGATACTGCAATCTGCATTTTAGATGCTGGTTTGTCTGAACAACAAAGAGAAATATTATCTAAAAAAGTTGATGAGATTAAATCAGCCGAATGGGATATTGATGTTTCGGCATTTAAAGTAAAAGGAAGAGAGTGGTTAAAGAGTCAAGTATCTAGAGCTTTTTTACCAAAATATTTTCCCAGTTATGAAAAATTCCTATGGATTGATTGTGACGCTTGGGTGAATGATTGGAATTCTGTTGAATTATATTTTAAAGCTTGTGAAAATGGTAAATTAGGAATTACTCAAACATTAGGACCAGGATATAAAATAATGTCAAAAGTAAAATGGCTATTTGGAAAAGTTGCAATAATTAAATCTCAAAATTTTAAGCATGCAGTAAAATCAAAAATTGGAATAAATAAAGCAAGAAAATTAGCTTTTGCCCCCCACATCAATATTGGAGTTTTTTCATTAGAAAAAAATTCTCCTGGCTGGGTTTCTTGGCAAAAAAATTTAGAGCAAACTTTAAAAAGTGGAAATATTTTTGGCTCAGAGGGTTTAGCTATCAATATGTCAGTTTATATAGATGATTTAGAAACTGAATTTTTACCATTAAACTGTAATTGGATTGCTAGTAATTTATTACCTAAATTTGATGAGATTAAAAATACATTTGTTGAGCCTTATTTGCCAAATTATGAAATAGGAATTATGCACTTAGCTGCTGGAATTTGGGATGCCGATAAAGATATGAGATTGCATAAAGAAGTTAAGATTAATATTAAGACTATTCAGCAAAAAGTATTATCTAAAAGTTTAAGATTTGGTCATTAATTGAAAAAGAATAGAATCTCTAAAAACTGGATTAACAAACAAAAAAGAGATATTTATGTTAGACAGTCCCAAGTGGATGGCTATCGAGCTAGATCTGCATATAAATTAATAGAAATAGATGAAAAATTTAAGATATTAAAAAATGGAATATCAGTAATAGATTTAGGTGCATCACCAGGTAGCTGGTCCCAATATATTTCAAGAACTGTAAAAAGTGGAAGATTGGTTTCAATTGACATAAAGGGTATGGAAGAAATTGAGAATACAATCCAAATCAAGGGTGATTTTACTGATTTAGATTCTCAAGAAAAAATAAAAGGCTTATTCAAATCAAAAGTTGATGTTGTCGTGTCTGATATGGCTGTTAATACAACGGGTATAAAAGACATAGATGCAATTTATACAGGGGAACTTGCGATGGAGGCTATGAATTTTTCTAAGGAAATGCTGGTTAAAGAAGGGCGATTTGTCTCTAAGATTTTTCTAGGTTCATCATTTAACGAAATTGTCGCCTTAGGCAAAAAATTATTCAAAGAGGTGAAAGTATTTAAACCTAAATCTAGCAGAAAAGAATCTAAGGAAAGTTTTATTATTTGTAAAATCTTAAGATAGAGACTTTTTTTTTCAAGAGAATCATATATAAATGATTATGGATCCTATAAAAGAAGCTCTCACCTTTGATGATGTCACAATGGCACCAAAATACTCAGAAGTTCTACCTTCTGATGTTGATACCAGCACAAAATTAACATCTAATTTAACATTAAAAATACCTTTATTATCCTCCGCAATGGATACGGTTACAGAGAGTAAAATGGCTATAGCAATAGCTAAAGCTGGAGGTATTGGTGTAATCCACAGAAACCTTGATATTAAAAAACAAATTAATGAAATTAAAAAAGTTAAAAAATTAAACTTATTAGTTGGTGCAGCTGTTGGAGCTGGTCCTTTAGAACTTAAAAGAGCAGAAGCTATTTTAAAAGAAAAAGTGGATTTAATTGTTGTGGATACAGCTCATGGACATAGCAAAAAAGTTGCAGAAATTATTAAAGCTATAAAAAAATTAAAAACAAACAAAACAACTCTATGTGCTGGAAATATTGCAACAGCCGAAGCTGCAAAATTTTTAATAAAATTAGGAGTAGATATTATTAAAGTTGGGATTGGACCAGGATCAATCTGCACAACTAGACTAGTTGCAGGCATTGGTGTGCCGCAGTTAAGTGCAATACTTGCTGTTAAAAAAGGTGTTAAAAATAATAAAGTAAAAATTATTTCAGATGGTGGAATTAAATATTCAGGTGATTTAGCTAAAGCATTGTCTGCAGGTGCCGATGCTATAATGATTGGCTCTTTATTTGCAGGAAGCCTAGAAACACCTGGAAAACTAATTAAAAAAAATGGCAAGTTATTTAAAAGTTTTAGAGGAATGGGATCAGTTGGAGCAATGAATAAAGGATCAGCTGATAGATATTTTCAAACTAAACAAAAAGACTCATCAAAATATGTTCCAGAGGGCGTAGAAGGTTTTGTAAAATATAAAGGTGATGTTAAAAGCATAATTTATAAATTAATTGGAGGCTTAAAATCATCTATGGGTTATCTAGGTGCAAAAAAAGTTCCAAACCTTAAAAATAAACCAAATTTTGTAAAAATAACCAAAGCTGGTTTTTATGAAAGTATGGTTCATAATGTTGATGAAGTAAAAAATGAAAGTAAATATTAATGAGAAAAATAAATAAATTAATAATTGTCCTATTTATGCTTTTAAATTTTGGAAGCTATTCTTTTGCAGAAAATAATTTTTTTGAAAAAGGAAAAAATAAATATGATGAACAGAAATATGACGAATCTAAATTTTTGTTTCAAAGAAGTATTGTCCTTAACCCTAAAGATCAAAATTCTTATTTGTATTTAGCAAAAATTTATAATTTCGAAGAGAATAAAAAAGAAGAACAGAAAAATATAGATACTGTGCTCTTACTAGATCCTAAAAATGAAGAAGCAAACTATATGCTTATAGAAATAGAGTTAAAAAGATCCAATTACTCTAAAGTAAAAGAACTAGCAGAAAATTTTTCTAAAATTTGTAATAATTTATGTGATAAAAAAAATTCTATTTTAGAATCCTTAAAGAATTTGGAACCTAAAAATGGGTCTTAGTAATAATTTAAGTAAAATTTTAATAATTGATTTTGGTTCCCAATTTACTCAATTAATCGCAAGAAGAGTAAGAGAATTAGGGGTTTTTTCAGAAATTGTTAGCCACAAAAAAATAAAGATACCCCAAATTATAAAAGAAAATATAGCTGGAATAATTCTCTCTGGTGGCCCTCTTAATGTTTATGAAAATGATAAATTTATATTTGATAAAAAAATCTTGAAATTAGGAGTTCCAATCCTAGGTATATGTTTTGGACATCAGATATTGTCAAAACTATTAGGTGGTAAAGTTAAAAAATCGAAACATAGAGAGTTTGGCCTAGCCACTATAAATAAGATATCAAATAGTATTTTAACTAAAAATTTTTTTAATAAAAATAAGACTAGCGATGTTTGGATGAGTCATGCTGACCAAGTATCAAAAATGCCAAAAAATTTTAAAATTATAGCTTCGACAAAAAACTCTAAATTAACAATAATTGAAAATATTAAAGATAATTTTTATGGAGTGCAATTTCACCCTGAAGTAACACACACGAATAAAGGTAAAATTTTATTACGTAATTTTGTTTTTCTTATATGTAAAATTAAAAAAAACTGGTCTTCAAAAGATCAAAAATTAAAATTAATTAATGAAATTAAAGAGCAAGTAGGTAATAACAAGGTAATTTGTGGATTGTCGGGAGGTGTTGATAGTAGTGTGGTAGCGCAATTATTAAGTAGAGCAATTGGAAAAAATTTAACTTGTATTTTCGTTAACAATGGTCTTTTAAGAAAAAATGAAGAAACACAAGTAGTAAATACTTTTAAGAAAAAATTAAAAATTAATTTAATTTATGTTAATGCAGAAAAAGAATTTATTAAAAAATTAATAAATGTTTCTGATCCTGAAAAAAAACGAAAAATTATTGGAAATTTATTTATTAAAATATTTGAAAGATATGCAAAAAAAATTAAGAATGTTCAATTTCTTGCGCAGGGCACTCTTTATCCAGACTTAATTGAAAGTAAATCTGTGACAGGTAGCCAAACTTCAAAAATAAAATCACATCATAATGTGGGGGGCCTTCCTAAAAGAATGAAATTAAAATTAGTAGAACCTCTTAAATTCCTATTTAAGGATGAAGTTAGAAAATTAGGGTTAGAACTTAATTTATCTAATGACATAATCTCAAGACATCCATTTCCTGGTCCGGGCTTAGCAATAAGAATGCCTGGCGCTATAACAAATGAAAAAATTAAAATTTTAAAAGAAGCAGATTTTTATTTTATTAAAGCTTTAAGAGATCATGGATTATATGATAAAATTTGGCAAGCTTATGCTGCGTTACTACCAGTAAAAACTGTTGGAGTTATGGGAGATAATCGTACCTATGAACATATTTGTCTATTAAGAGCAATTACATCTGAAGATGGAATGACTGCAGATTTTTTTGATTTTTCTAAAGGCTTCATGCAATCAATTTCTAATCAAATTATTAACAATATTAGCGGAATTAATAGAGTAGTTTATGATGTTACTTCAAAACCACCAAGTACCATTGAATTAGAGTAATATTTTATTATAGAGTACAAGTTATTATGAAATATTTGCACACCATGATTAGAATCTCAGATGTAGAGAAATCCTTAAATTTTTACTGTAAAGGACTAGGTTTAATTGAAACTAGAAGAATGGAGAGTGAACAGGGTAGGTTTACCTTAATTTTTTTAGCAGCACCTGGTGATGAAAAGGCTGAACTAGAACTAACTTATAATTGGGATGGTGACAAGTTAGGTGATGGATCTCGTAATTTTGGTCATTTGGCATACCGTGTTGAAAATATCTATCAAACGTGTGAGAGACTTAAGGATATGGGCTATACAATTAATAGACCACCTAGAGAGGGCCATATGGCATTTGTGAGATCTCCTGATAATATTTCTATAGAAATCTTACAAGAAGGAAATTTAGAAATTAAAGAACCGTGGGCATCAATGAAAAATAATGGTATTTGGTAAAAAATGAATAGCAAGATTATTAACTTTATTAAAAAAAAAAATAAATCTAAAATTATAAGCCTTACTGCATACTCTAAAAATATTGCATCTATTATTGATAAACACTGTGATCTTATCTTAGTAGGCGATTCCCTTGGCTCTGTACTTTATAATTTTTCTTCTACAAAAAAAGTGACATTAGATATGATGATTGAGCATTCTAAAAGTGTAAGGATGGGTGTTAAAAAAAGCTTAATGGTCGTAGACATGCCTCATAATACTTACCGAACCTCAAGAGAAGCTTTAAGAAATGCAAAAAAAATAATCTCTAAAACGAAGTGTGATGCTGTCAAGCTTGAAGGGGGTATAAAAATTGTTCAAATAATCAAAACTTTAATTAAGAACAAAATTCCTGTAATGGGTCATCTTGGTGTTCTTCCGCAATCTGCAACAAATTTTAGATTTAAAGGAAAAAAGTTAACAGAAAGAAATAAAATTTTAAAAGATGCTAAGCTTTTAGAAGAAGCTGGTGTATTTTCAATTGTTTTAGAGTGTGTTGAAAGTTCATTAGCAAAAGAAATTACAAAAACTGTTAAAGTTCCAACAATTGGTATTGGTGCGTCAGCACACTGTGATGGGCAAGTTTTGGTTACAGATGATCTAATAGGTTTAAACCCAATAAAAGTTAGATTTGTTAAAAAATTTGCTAATATTACAAAACAGATAAATACTGCTATAATTAAATTTAAAAATGAAGTTAAAAATAAAAAATTTCCAAAAAAAATTAATAGCTATTAAGATATGAATTTTAGTAAAGAAGAATACAAGTTTAGATTAAAAAAAGTTCAAAAATCTATGCAAGATAAAGGCATAGAATTATTAATCTCTCACGACACAGCTAATATGAATTATCTTACAGGATATGATGCTTGGTCCTTTTATTATGCTCAAGCTGTAATTGTACATGTAAATGCTGATGAGCCATTATGTTGGGTTAGAAAGCAAGACTCTGGTGGGGCTTATATAAAAACTTATTTAAAAAATGAAAATATTTTAGTTTATGATGAGAAATATATTCATGCATGGCCACTTCATCCTTACGACAACCTTGTAGATATTATTAAAGAAAGAAAATGGGACAAACTTACAATAGGGTTGGAAATGGATAGTCATTATTTTACAGCTTACTGTTATGAAAAAATCAAATTTGGGTTGCCAAACGCTAAGCTAAAAGATTCTGAAAGATTAGTTAATTGGGCTCGTGTTGTTAAATCCAATGCAGAGATAGAATTCATGAAATCTGCAGCAATAATTTCCCAAAAAGGAATGCAAACAGCAATTGATGTAATAAATCCAGGTGTCAGGCAGTGTGATGCAGTGGGTGAAATTCAAAAAGCATTATTTTATGGAACGCCAGAATTTGGAGGCGAGTACTCAAGTATTGCAACACTACTTCCAACGGGAAAAGGTACTTCAGCATCACATTTAACAGCAACACAAGATAAGTTCGTTGAGGGTGAGGCTACAATTATTGAACTTTCAGGGGTATATCAAAGGTATCATTGCCCAATGGCTAGAACAGTTTTACTTGGAAAACCTGATCAAAACAAAATTGATACTATGAGTAAAACAAATGAAGCTCTTCAAGCTGGAATAGATGCTGCCAAACCTGGACAAACAGCAGATGATGTCGCTCAAGCCTTTTGGAAAATTCTAGATAAATATGGAATAGAAAAAACTTCTAGAACTGGTTATTCAATAGGAATTGGTTATCCACCTGATTGGGGTGAACACACTTTAAATATATCAAAAGGTGATATGACTATTTTAGAGCCAAATGTCACTTTTCACATGATTGCTGTAATGCAATTTGGAGATTGGGGAGTTGAAGCCTCAGAAGCAATAAGAATAACTGACAAAGGGTGTGAGTTATTTTGTAATTTTTCAAAAGAGCTACATATAAAATAACAAAAATAAAAAGTGCTTGATAAATAAGCCTACAAATGTTTTAAATTCCATGAAAAAAACTTATGTCAAAAAATAGTGAATTTGTTAAATTTGATAATGTAGATAAAAGCTACGATGGAAAAACCTTAGTAGTCAAGGGTCTAAATCTAGATATTGAAGAGGGTGAGTTTGTAACAATGTTAGGACCCTCTGGTTCTGGCAAGACTACTTGCTTAATGATGTTGGCAGGATTTGAAACTGCTACGAATGGAGAAATTTATTTAGATAATAAAATTATTTCCAATATCCCACCTCACAAAAGAGGTATTGGAATGGTGTTCCAGAATTATGCTTTATTTCCACATATGACAGTTTATGAAAATTTAGCATTTCCATTAAGAGTTAGAAAAATTCCTAAAGATGAAGCTGATAAAAAAATTGATAAAGCTTTATCAATGGTGTCTCTGCAAGGTTTTGAAACAAGAATGCCTATGCAATTGTCTGGAGGACAGCAGCAACGTGTTGCGGTAGCAAGATCTTTAGTTTTTGATCCCCAATTGGTATTAATGGACGAGCCATTAGGAGCTTTAGATAAAAATTTAAGAGAAAGTATGCAATATGAAATTAAACATATTCATGAAAGTATTGGTGTAACAGTTGTATATGTAACACATGATCAAACTGAAGCCTTGACCATGTCAAATCGTATAGCAGTATTTAACGATGGTAAAGTTCAACAACTTTCAAGTCCTGATCAATTATATGAAGCTCCTGAAAACTCATTTGTAGCAGGATTTATAGGGGAAAATAATATATTTAATGGAACTGTAAGTGATATTGCTGGTGACAATTGTAAAGTAAAATTAGAAAATGGTAATGAGATATCAGCAAATCCAATTTCAGTTAAAGCTAAAGGAGACAAAACAACTATTTCTTTGAGACCTGAGAGAGCTTTAATTAATCCAAAAGATAAAATGGATAATAATCATAAGGGTAAAATTAAAGAAGTTATTTATCACGGTGATCATACAAGAGTTAGAATTGATGTATTAGGAAATGATCAATTTATTCTAAAAATTCCAAATAGCACTTCAAATCTAGATATTAAATTGGGAAACCAAATTAATGTAGGCTGGAACTCTAAAGATAGCAGAGCTTTAGATCCAAAATAAAAATCAAAAATTGTCTAACAAATAAAGGCAAATTAGACATAATTGACTGTTGACTAATTCAGTCGATATTGTTTTACTTTCTTTTTAAAAAAAACGTTTAAACGAAGGATAAAAATGAAAAAACTAAGTAAACTATTACTAGCTATTTCTTTTGTAGTATCTATCACTTCTTCGGCATTTGCAGTTACTGTAGTGTCTTGGGGTGGAGCTTATACAGAAAGTCAAAAGTTAGGTTATGGTGATCCGGCTGCAGCGAAATTAGGCATCCCAGTTAATTGGGTAGACTATTCTGGTGGATTATCAGAGATTAAAGCACAAAAAGAAGCTGGTGCAATTACATGGGACATCATTGATGTTTATGCAATGGACACTATTAATGGATGTGACGAAGGTCTATTCGTTGAATTCGATTTTGATAAAGATTTCGGACCAGGTTCAGATGGCGTTAAAGCAAGTGATGATTTCTTTGCACCAATGCCTAGTAAATGTGCTGTAGGAAATATTTTATACACTTGGAACTATGCTTACAATCACGACACGATTGGAAGTAAAAAACCAACAACTATAAAAGATTTCTTTAACACTAAAAAATTTCCTGGAAAAAGAGGAATTTATGGAAGCGCAGTGAGTAATCTAGAAATAGCTTTAGCTGCTGATGGAATCAAACCTGGAAAAGGTGGTGCAAAAATCTATAAAGCTTTAAATACTGAAAAAGGTGTTCAAAGAGCATTAGATAAAATTGCTGCATTATGTAATGATCCTAAGGGCGGATGTGTATTCTGGTCTGCAGGAGCAAAACCACCTGAGTTATTAATGTCAGGTGAAGTTGTAATGGCTACTGGTTGGAATGGTAGATTTTTTGGTGCACAGATGAGTGGTGCTCCCCTAACACAAGTATGGGATGGTCAAGGTCTTGATTATCAGTACATGGTTATGGTTAAAGATGGACCAAACGTTGCTAGTGGTGACGCTATGAAAGTTCTTAAAGAGATGATGAGTACGGAAGGTTTAGCAGGATCTGCGAAACACATTGCTTATGCACCTTTTAGAAAGTCTTCTTTAGCAGTAATCGAAGCAGGTGAGCCTTGGTATAAAGATGGTAAAACAAATATGTTACCTGAAATGCCTTCATCAAAAGCAAACACGAAAAACTATTTCTTAGTTGACGCTGTTTACTGGGCTGATAATGGCACAGAGCTTGGTGAAAAATTTGAAGCTATGAAAGCAACACTTAAATAGTTTTAACATTTAAACTTAAAAAAAATATATAGGCGGTTATTTAATAACCGCCTTTTTTTAGTTATGAATACAGAAACAAAACAGATTTTAACTTCAGACGGTGTACCGTTAGAAAAAAGCTTAAAAAAAGCTGAAAGAAGAAATAAAATTAAAGCCTTTTTACTTGTAGTCCCTTTACTACTTTTTTTAGTTATCACATATATTTCCCCCATAGGAGAACTGCTTACTAGAAGTGTTGATGATAAAATGGTTACAAATATGCTTCCTAAAACATTTAAGGCGATGGAGAAATGGGATGGACAAGAATTGCCCTCAGAAGAAGTATTTGCAAGTTTTTTAGCTGATTACAAGATTTTAGTAGAAGCAAAAACCCAAGGAAAACTTGGTCAAAGATTAAATAAAGAAAAAAATGGTTTTAATTCGATTCTTAAAAAATTAATAAGAAAAATGAAAAATTTTGAAGAAGGTAATTATAAAGAGCAGATAATATCTGTTCATAAAAGATTTGAAGATGTTAGTTATTGGAGAGCAATTAAAAGAACAGCACCTCCATATACAGTAGCAAAGTATTTAAAAGCAGTGGATATGTATACTGATGAAAATGGAGAAATAGTTAGAGTTGAAGAGGGCAGAAGAATATATATAAAGCTTTGGCTTAGAACTCTTCAAGTTGCTTTATTTGTTACACTTTTTACTTTTTTAATGGGCTATCCAATTGCACATTTATTGGCAACCATACCAATGAAATATAGTAATCTATTGATGATTTGTGTCCTTTTACCATTTTGGACCTCTTTACTTGTCAGAACTGCAAGTTGGATGATTTTATTACAACAACAGGGTGTCGTAAATGATTTTTTTGTAATGATTGGTTTGGTTGATGACGATAATAGGCCTGAGATGATGTACAATATAGTTGGCACATATGTAGCGATGACGCAAATCCTATTACCATTTATGGTTCTCCCACTTTATAGTGTAATGAAGACTGTTTCTCCAAGTTTAATGAGAGCTGGAAAATCCCTTGGTGGAACTCCATTTGTATCTTTTTGGAAAATTTATTTTCCTTTAACTACCTCTGGCATTGGAGCAGGATCATTATTAGTTTTTATACTTGCTGTTGGTTACTATATTACTCCAGCACTAGTAGGTGGAGCTTCTGGGACACTTATTAGTAATTCAATAGCATACCATATGAAACAAACTTTAGATTGGAGCTTTGCGTCTGCAATGGGTTTGATGTTGCTTGTTGGTGTAATGGCTGTTTATTGGATTTATAACAAACTTGTTGGAATTGATAATATAAAATTAGGATAATTATGGCATTACCGAGTTATACAGAAACACGATATAGAATTTGGCACTACATTTATTTATCAATATGTACATTTGTATTTATATATTTGATTGCTCCTCTATTTGTAATATTTCCACTATCTTTTAGTGGTGATGAATTTTTAATTTTTTCTGATGGAATGAAAAGACTTGATCCCGATGCTTTTTCTACTAGGTGGTATAAAGATATGGTTTGGGGTACTAAAAATCCATGGGGTTTAGCTGCAAAAAATAGTTTGATAGTAGCATTTTTTGCAACAATAGGTTCTGTCATTTTAGGAACGTTAGCAGCTTTAGGATTGAGTAGTAGACATATGCCTTACAAAGGAATTATTATGGCTATATTAATTTCACCAATGATTGTGCCACTTATTATTTCAGGTGTCGCAATATTCTTTTTTATGGCTAAAGTTGGTTTGGCTGCAACACACACTGGAATAATTCTAGCACACATAATATTAGGAACACCATTTGTAGTAATTACTGTAACAGCAACTTTGTCTGGATTTGACCATAGCGTTACTAGAGCTGCAGCAAGTTTAGGCAGCACTCCATACAATACTTTTATGAAGATAACTTTACCATTAATCACGCCGGGTGTTATATCTGGTGCATTATTTGCTTTTGTAACATCATTTGATGAAGTTGTAGTTGTACTCTTCTTAGCAGGATTAGAGAACACAACAATCCCAATACAGATGTGGATTGGTTTAAGAGAACAGTTAAGTCCAACTATTTTGGCAGTAGCGACGTGTCTAATTATAATGTCAACTTTGATCCTTGTTACTGCAGAACTTTTAAGAAGAAGGTCTGAAAGAATAAGAGGAATTAACAGGTAATTTATTTACTAATTTAGATTTTTTATTATAAGCAATAATTCAACTATTAAATATTATGGAAATTAAAAAAGTAGTAGTTATTGGTTCAGGAACAATGGGAAGTGGAATTGCTGCACACTTATGTAATGCAAACATCCCTGTAACTTTATTAGACCTAAAGACAGAGATAAGCGAACAAGCTAGGGATAGAATACATAAGTCTAAACCACCACTTTTATTAGATAAATCAAAAATAAATAATATTAAAGTTGGAAATATTGTAGATAATTTTGATGAGGTTAAAGAGGCAGATTGGGTAGTAGAAGCTGTCGTTGAAAGAATAGATATCAAGCATGATATCTATAAAAAAATATTTAAAGAAAGAAAAAAGGGTGCAATAGTTTCTTCAAACACATCGTCTATACCTATTAAAATCTTATCTGAACATTTATCAGAAGAAGAAAAAAAAGATTTTTGCATTACTCACTTTTTTAATCCGGTTAGGTACATGGGATTATTAGAGATAGTTAAAAATGAAAATAATAATTTAGATAAAATAAACTCTTTAAAAGATTTTTGTGAAGCAGAACTTGGAAAAGGTGCAATTATTTGTAATGATACTCCAGGTTTTTTAGGAAATAGATTAGGAGTTTTTGCAATGCAGGTTGCAATGACTGAAGCTTTTAAAATAAAACTTAGCATAGAAGAGGCAGATGCAATTTTTGGAAGACCAATGGGTATACCAAAAACAGGTGTGTTTGGTCTTTATGATTTAATTGGTATTGATCTAATGGCTGATGTTTTAAAAAGTTTTATAAAGGAATTACCAGAAAATGATCCTTTTCAATTAGTTGCAAAAGAAATTCCTTTAGTAAAAAAATTAATTGATACTGGATATACAGGTCGAAAAGGTAAAGGTGGCTTTTATAGGGTTAACAAGACTGGTGCAGTAAAAATTATGGAAGCAATTAATCTTGAAACAGGAGAATATGCAGCAAGTAAAAAGATTAATATTAAATCAGATAAAGTAGATCTTAAAAAATTAATCTTAAGAGAAGATAAGTATGGTGAGTATGCTTGGTCTGTTATTTCTAAGATTATTAAATATGCTTCTTCTTTAGTTCCATCAATTACAAAAGACTTTAATGATATAGATGAAGCAATGAGGTTAGGTTTTAACTGGACCAAAGGTCCATTTGAAATGTTAGAAGAAATTGGAGTAGAAACTTTTTTTGATAAGATTGATAACTTTAAAGGAAATGCTTTTTTAGAAAATTTATATCAAAATAAAAATCAAGATTTTTATGGATCTAGACAAAAATATACTGACATTGAAACATTTGGAAAAGCAAAAAAGAAAGCATTAAGTGTGGATGGAAATAGCTCAGCTCAGATATATAGATTTAATGATTGTAATATTGTTGAGTTTACCACTAAAGCTAATGCTCTAGATTATGACTCAATGGATGCTTTAAAAAAAGCTACAGACAAACCGTTGATTATAATAAATGAAAGCATGCAATTTTCTGCTGGAGTAAACTTGAGTTATACAATGGATTTTGCAAATAAGAATGATTTTAAATCTATAGAAAAATTTATTAAATATTTTCAAGAAACCTGTAAACACCTTAAATATTCTAATCATCCAGTTGTTTCTGCACCATCAGGATTAACACTCGGTGGAGGATTTGAGGTTATGGTTCAAAGTAATTTTGTAGCCTCGCATACAAACATAGTAGTTGGATTAGTTGAAACGATAGTTGGACTAATACCAGCCGGTGGTGGATGCAAGGAAATGTTGGCTAGATGGCTTGATACAGATGAGGCTAAAAAAGACCCTCATTACGCACCTCTCAAAGTGTTTGATATTATTGGTTATGGAAAAACCGCAACCTCACCAGTTGAGGCAGAACCATTAAAATATTTAAAACCTGAAGATAAAAAAATAATGAATAGAAATAGTTTATTAGAGGTTTCAAAAGAAATCTTAGATGATAATAAAGAGTTTAAAGCTCCATCAGAGACAGAATTCAAGCTACCAGGAAAAGAAGTTTTAGTAGAAATGAATAAAATTGTAGAAAAACTTTACAATGAAAAAATAATTCGTGATCATGGTGTGATGGTTGCAAAGGAATTAGCCCATGTCTTGAGTGGGGGAGACACAACTATTGATAAAATTTTATCAGAAGATGATTTATTTAAATTAGAATTAGATGCTTTCATGAGATTAATCGAAACAAAAGAAACTCAAGATCGAATTAAACACACACTTGCAACAGGAAAACCTTTAATTAACTAATATCTTTCGTCTTCTTTTTTTTTTATCTCATTTACCAATATTTCTTCTTTTTTTTCTTCTATTACTTCTTCTTTTTTAAATTCTATTATCTTTGCATTTTCTTCTTTTTCTCTAATTAGCTGGTCATTAAACTTTTTAATCAATTCTTCTTCTTTTGCTATTTGCTCTTTATCAAATTTCCTTTCCCATTCTTTTATTCTCTCTTCTTCATCTTTAACTCTTTTCTCTTCAAGAATTCTAGCTTGAATTATTTTTTGTTCCCTTAAATTTTCTAATCTTATTTCTTCTTCTTTTAATTGTAATTCTTCCTGAATTTTTCTTTGATTGAGGTCGTTTAATCTCAATTCCTTAAGTTCTTCTATTTCTAATTGTTCTTTTAGTTTAAGTTGTTTTTCTTTTTCTCTTAACTCATCAGCTTCTTTTAGTATCTTTATTTCTTTTTCTCTTAATCTTTCAACCTCAATATTCTTGATATTTTGTTCAATTTCTTCAAGTTTTTTTTTTTGATAATTTAATTTATGCTCTTCTTCGTTTAATCTTTGCTCATCTTTTTTTTGTTTATCAATCTCAATATTCTTTAATCTTTCTTCCTCATCTTTTATTTTCTGTTTAGCTTCACGGGCATTCTGTCTCTCAAGAGCCATTAATTTGTCATTTTCAATTTTGTCTTTTTGTCGCTCTTGTCTTATTCTTTGTTTTTCAAAAAAATCTAATCTTAGTTTTTCTTCTTTTAATTTTAAATCATCTTGTCTAACTTTTTGCTCTTCTTCATCTCTTAGTTTTTGTTCTTCAGCTTTAATTCTTTGAGCTTCAAGTTTAATTTTTTTTCTTTCAATTTGCTGTTCTTGTTTTATAATTTTTACTTTCAGTTTTTCTTGTCTCTCTATTCTTTCTTTTTCTTCCTTTATTAGATTTAATTCATTTTGTTTAATTAACCTTATTTCTTCATTTTTTTGTTTTTCATGTTCTAACTTTTCTTTTTTTAATTCTTTAATTTTTTCTTCTTTTAATAATTTGATTCTATGCAGTTCTTTTTGTTTAGTTCTTTCTTTGAATTTATTGTATTTTTCTATTAGAGATGATGATGTGAACTTTGCTAATTTTTCTATATTAATTTTTTTTAAAATTTTTAAGGGTTGTTCAATTAATTTTTTTCTACTTAAATTAATTTTTTTCTTAATTGTCTTTTTTAGGACATTTTTCACATACTTATCTCATCAACTTTTTATTAATAATAATAGTAATATAGTGGCTAAAATGGGTTCAACCTGAGATTTTATCAGTTATTAATTAAGCATTTTAAAGGAATTAATAAAATCTGGTCTTGGAACTATGTGAAATTGAGCTACAAATTTTACTTTTTCTAAAACTTCTAATCCATAAAGGACTTTGCCTACAGGAGTGTACTCACCCTCAAATAGAGGTTCATCTTGAAGTATTATAAAAAATTGGCTGTCTTCTGTATCCAATTCAAAGGTTCTTGCCAAACCAACAGTTCCTCTTTCATATTTAAACTTTCCATCAAGCTCTGATTTAATTGTGCCAAGCCCTGATTTTCCAGAGCCCACCCTTCCGTAATCTAAATTCTCTTTCCTACCAAACTCTAGGTCACCGGCTTGAATTAGCTTGCCTTCTATTACTCTGTGAAAAGCTGCATCATCATATGCACCTAATTTTATTAGTTTTTTTAATCTTTTCACTGCATTAGGTGAAATGTTTGGATATAGTTCTATTATAACATTCCCACATTCTGCATTAAGAATCACAATATTCTCTGGGTTATCAAATTTAATATCATTTGGATTATAATTTTTAACAAATAAACATTTGTTTTTAAGAATTATTAAGGATGTAAAAGTAAAAACTCCCAAAATAATTAGAAATATTAATATAATCCTTTCTGATTTTGAAATTTTTATTTTTGCTATCATGATCTAAAATTTAAAGGTGCTATCTATTTTTAGAACATTTTTTTTAATAAATAAAATTTTTTTTTCAATAATAGGATCATTACTATAAACCTCATTTTTATAAAACATTAAATGAGAGAAAACTTCAGCCATATCTTCTGATGCAGTAGACTTTGCATATTCTGTAAAAAAACCACTCTTATTATTTAATAGTTCAAGATTCCAATTATCACTACAAGTAGAACACTTGCTGTATTCAAAATTTTTTTTATTTAAATTTTTCCATATATTTTCATTAAATAACTCTTTGTAGTTATCATTAATAATATGAAATAGCTCATGGTGTATAGCTCTTTCAAGGTGGTTTTCATTAAATTTGATATCAAGAATTAAAGTTCTGGTTTTATTATTTGGTATCCCAGCAGTATTAATTCCTGCAATAGATAAATTTTCACACAAAACTATATATTTTAAGTTAATTTTTTTTAAAAAACTTAAAGAATATTCATCAAGATTTTTTTTAATAATTTTATACTTCTTATCTAAAGTTTTTTTATCTGAATTATAACAATTAATATTTTTTTTAACATTAATACCCAACCTGAATGGTTTAGTGGCATACAAGTACCTGAGACTATTTTTGGTATCAATCTTATAAACTTCTAGGTTGGGAATCTTAATTAAATTATAAATGGTATCAGCCTTAAGAGGAGCTATGAAGATGAAAAAAAGTAAAATAGCTCTGAACAAGATCATAAATATTAATTTTGATGATATTCTAAATTAGAAGAATATGGTACATTTTATTTATATTATGAAAAAAGAAAAAAATAAGAATCCTGTTCAACCTATTAGTGGAACTAAAGTTCCAAGATTCGCTGGACCATCTACATTTGCAAGATTGCCAGAATTAAGAGATGTAGAAAGTTGTGATGTAGCAATTGTTGGAATTCCTTTTGATGCAGGTACTAGCTATAGGCCAGGGGCCAGATTTGGACCGATGAGCATTAGGCAAGCATCAAGACATTTAAGAACCAATTATCATCCAAGTTATGATGTTGAACCATTTAAAGTTCAGCAAGTTGCTGATGCGGGTGACATAACATGTAATCCATTTAACATTGATGAAGCTATTAAACAAATAGAAGAGGGTGCTAATGAATTATTAAATAAAGTAGGTGGTATTATTAGTTTAGGTGGTGATCATACAATCGCCCTTCCATTATTAAGAGCTGTTAATAGAATGAATAATGGGCCAGTTGCATTGGTGCATTTTGATGCACACCTAGATACTTGGGATACATATTTTGGAGCGCCTTACACTCATGGAACTCCCTTTAGAAGAGCAAGAGAAGAGGGTTTATTTTTAGATGATGCCTCAATGCATGTTGGAATTAGAGGTCCTCTTTACAGTAGAGATGACATTAAAAATGATGAAGAATTTGGTTTTAAAATTATTCACTGTGATGAGTTTCAAACACAAGGCACAGATAAAATTGCCGAAAGAATTAGAAAAAGAGTTGGTAACAATCCACTTTATTTATCTATTGATATAGATGTTTTAGATCCAGCTTTTGCTCCAGGAACGGGCACACCAGAAATTGCTGGTATGACCACAAGAGAGATGGTCAATGTTCTAAGAGGACTGTCTGGTTTAAATCTTGTTTCTGCTGATGTTGTGGAAGTTTCTCCAGCATATGATCATGCTGAAGTTACTTCATTAGCTGCAGCAACAATTGTTTATGAATTAACAAATTTATTTGCAAAATCATAAAGAAAGGATAGTTTCTGAAAATGCTAGATAAGAAAAAATTTTATATCAATGGTGAATGGGTTTTGCCAAAAAAGCCAAATGATTTTAACGTAACAGACCCATCAACTGAAGAGGACTGTGCGGTTATATCTTTAGGTGGAGTAGAAGATGTAAATAATGCAGTAAGTGCTGCTACTAAAGCTTTTGAAACATGGGCATTTTCAACAAAAGAAGAAAGATTAAAATATTTAGAAGCCTTATATGACGTTTATAAAAAAAGGTGGGCAGATATGGCTAAGGCTATAACTCTTGAAATGGGAGCGCCAATTGATTTTTCAACTCAATTGCAAGCTGGAACTGGAGCTAGTCATATAAAATCTTATATAAAAGTTTTAAAAGAATATACGTTTGAAGCAAAATTAGGAGAACATGCTCTTAATAATAATATTTTACATGAACCAAAAGGAGTTTGTGCGTTAATTACTCCATGGAATTGGCCGATGAACCAAACTTGTTTAAAAGTAATACCAGCTATCGCTGCAGGTTGTACAATGGTGCTAAAGCCATCTGAAATAGCCCCATTATCATCAATGATTTTAGCAGAAATGATAGACGAAATTAAATTACCAAAAGGTGTATTCAATTTAATTAATGGAGATGGTGCGGTTACTGGAAATGCATTAACAAGTCACTCTGATGTAAACATGATTTCATTTACAGGCTCAACTAGAGCAGGTGCTTTAATCTCTCAAAATGCAGCAAGTGATTTTAAAAGAGTTAGCCTTGAACTTGGTGGAAAAGGAGCAAACATTATATTCAAAGATGCAGATACAGAAGCTGTTGAAAGAGGTGCTCTTAGATGTTTTAGAAATTCAGGACAATCTTGTAATGCTCCAACAAGAATGTTGGTAGAAAAATCAATTTATGCAGACACTGTTGAAAGAGTAAAAAATTTTGCTAATTTAATGAAGGTTGATGTTGCTACAAAAGAAGGTGATCATATTGGACCCGTTGTTTCAAAAGCTCAATTTGATAAAATCCAAGCGTTAATTCAAGTTGGTATAGACGAAGGCGCCAAATTAGTTGCTGGCGGAACGGGCAAACCAGAAGGATTAGACAAAGGTTATTTTGTTAAACCTACTGCATTTGCAGATGTTAATAACAAAATGCAAATTGCAAGAACAGAAATATTTGGACCAGTTTTATCAATTATACCT